>Ga0265293_10000480_pt1 | contig 94835 bp, 74 predicted proteins | sample Munlanlewell138R_FD_192505 | JGI IMG/M metagenome (GOLD analysis project Ga0265293, IMG submission 192505) | Leachate microbial communities from a municipal landfill in Southern Ontario, Canada - Leachate well 138R | ecosystem: Engineered > Solid waste > Landfill > Unclassified | place: Canada... | reverse complement strand
ATGTTACACGAAAAAATCAAATCACTATTTTCATCTGCTGTTAAAAGCATTGCATCCAACATTGCTCAATACACAGTCAATCCAGGCAAGGATCTTGTTCGGCGTAATAAACTTCCCGCAGATAAGCTTATCACCTTTATGGTTTCAGAAGGTTCTTCAAGCACCAAAAACGAGCTACTTGATTTCTTTGGCATGGATGTCCAGGCTCCTTCTGCTTCTGCCTATAACCAGCAACGTGCAAAATTAAAACCTGAAGCCTTGAAGGCTGTGTTTAAACAGTTCAATTCATCTATCGGATCACTTGAAGAAAAATCAGACTACAGTTTTATTGCCGCTGATGGCTCCTCTTTTACTTTTTTCAGTAAACCTTCGTTTGCTTCAACCGACTATTACGTATCTCAAGGTCATTCTGCCAAAGGGTTTTACAGCATGCATCTGAACGCTTTCTATGATATGGAAAATCATACGTATACGGATGCTGTTATCCAACCAGTCCACTGTAAAGACGAGTTTCGGGCCTTCTGCGATATGGTTGACAGGTATGACCCCTCTTTTGGTAGAAGTACTGTTTTTGTTGGTGACAGGGGCTATTGCTCCTATAACAATATGGCTCATGTCATAAACAAAGGGGAATTCTTCCTGTTCCGTACAAAAGACATCCACTCTAAAGGGCTGATTAAAAATTTTGATTTTCCCTCAGATGAATCTTTTGACATTTCCGTGAAAGTCACTCTGGTACGTAGCCATTCAAACAAACTATTACCTGATGAAGGATACAAACGTTTTGTAGATAAAGCTACTTCTTTCGACTTTATTGAATACGGTTCCCTAGATACCTACGAACTTTCTTTCCGTGTTGTCAGGTTTCCATTGTCCGATTCATCTTATGAGTGCATTGTTACAAATCTTCCTACTGATGAATTCCCACCAGAACGGATTAAGAAAATATACTTTTCGAGATGGAGAATTGAATCTTCGTTTCGAAAGCTAAAATATACAATTGGATTAAGTAATTTTCATGCTTATAAACCGGAATACATCAAACAGGAAATATGGGCAAAGCTGATAACTTACAATATAACAGAAACCTTGATCAATCATACTGTGGTTACCCATAAAGAGATCAAGTATGACTATAAAGTAAATTTCAGCCTAGCTGCCCACATTTGCAGAGTATTTCTTCGCCCGACAACAAAGAAATATCAAATAGATGTGATGTCCCTGCTTCAAAAAGAACTGATTCCGATTCGAAATGAGCGACAATTCCCGAGGCTAAAAACTGCCCATTTTCGAAGACCACGATATTTTTTATATCGAGCAGCTTAAAAGCAGCTTCATCTATCATCATCATAATAATAATACACTTTTTTGAAGCAGATATAAATCTGCTTGTTTGCCATGCTCAAAAACTTTTAATCCCTCTGTATCATCAAAACATTCTAGTGATTCGTCTACCTTTTCTATAACTTTTTCTTTTTGCTGATAGAAAAATACCCTTATCGTTAGTTAACTAAATGACATTGGTTGACGGGGGAACACGTCAGAATGTATTTCAGAGTATAGTAGATTCTTCTGCTTCACGTATTCCTTCTCCGACACCAACACCTACACCTGGAGGAGGAGATCCTGTAGCACCGGAACCACCGCTTTTATCAATGTATGAGCAGGATATGGTGTATCACGGAAAAGCAGTCGGAGATTGGCAGCAAACTGTTTCTACACAGGACAGTCAATATTATGACGGGCTGCGTGTCCATCAGCAGATCAGGGATTATGCCCGTGCTAACATTAGCTCATCGCAGGCTACCTTGTACCTTAATAATGTTGCCAGATATATTTCAAGGAGTATCCAGGTCGTAAGGGATAACTATGTAATTCCAAATGATGGCGGGGTTCAGGATTGGCGGCGTTTTCCCAAAGGTCTTTACTATCATTATCAGGAAACCGGTGATCAGGATTCCTATGACGCTCTGCTAATGCTTCGTGATGGTAAAACAAGCGGAACAGGAGATCCACTCAATCATCCGGAATTTGGGCAAGCTTCTTGGATGCGTGAAATGTCCTATTGGCTGCAGGCGCATATTTGGGGAGAAAAGCTGAATGGCACACGTAATGTGGCTAAAGTGAGCAAATATGTTGAATATTTGGAAAGCCAGCTGCGTCAGGTCAGGAATAATGATTATACCGATGTGCAGAACCTGATCACGCCTGTCTATTACTGGATAGGCATGCACTTTAATGATGCTGAATTTATTGAGCTTGGTGACAAGGTTTTTGCAGGAGCTGCATATCATCAGACATACTGGATAGACGGCATGTATGGAAAGAGATTGGGAGAAATGTTCCTGACCAGTATGGATGGCTTAAGGTGGCGCCAAATGTATGTTGATGCAAATAACGACTGATAGGAGAGGTCACAGCCTCAATAATCCAAGTATCAAGATTACTTGTTTTTAGTATGAGAAAATATATAAACGGGATGGTTTTCTAAAACCGTCCTGTTTGCGTCTCTTACCAGTGGCTTTCCAGCTTGACTTAATAAAAAGTATACAAATCGTGTAAAAGTTCACTTGAAAGTTCGCTTATTAGTTCACTTTTCAATGAAAAGTGAACTTGATATGGGTAAAGTTATTGGATAAAATTGCATCTATGGAGACTGTTGATTCTGCTTACAGAATTATTGAATAAAATGTCCATTCTTAATAAGTGCGGTGTTTTAAATAGTTTTAAATAAATAATTCAGCTTTTCAAAACAATAGTAGTGTTGCAGCTATGGTAAGGCTGATTATAAGAGGATAGGAGTGTTTGCCAAAATGAGTGTTCAAGTCAGACTGGAAAAAGATGTTTTTACAGTTGGGGAAAGTTGCGAAGTACGTATTGCAGCGTCTTCTTCGCAGACCCTTGAGGTTGGGGATACCATTGAGTTTCAGTTTCCAAACAGCTGGTCTTTAATTTCAGGACCCAGCTTCACCCGGGGATTCCAATCAGAAGCCTGTGAGAAAAGTCATTTTATAAAGGTTTTCTCAGGGGTTCAAGGTGTTGAATTTGAAGTGAATATAAAGCGCAGAGGCTACCCTTTCACCAAAGGAGCGGCAAGGCATGGGAGGCTTATTACGGGCAGGCTTATTAAAGGAACAGTTCCTGCAGGCTGCGATATCAATTTTGTCTATGCCAATACCTTTGCACCGGATGTGGCGGAAGTGGATGAAGTATGGATAAGCTTAAAGGGAGAGGAACCGGAAACTAAACCCAAGCTCAGAGTTTTGCCCTTAGAGGCTGAACGACTTCGTGTTATTGTGCCATCAGGAGTGCAGCCCGGACAAAAATTTGATGTTCTTATTGTTTCTCTGGATAAGAACGACAACTGTTCAAAGACAAAATTTTCCGGCGAAAAGCTTTATATGCTGCCCGGAGAGCTGGTAGCTGAGGGGTTGAATTTTGAAGGATGTGTCAGAGTTCCGGTATCCATTTTAAAGGAAGGAATATACCGCTTTAAGATAAGGGATTCTGTTTCAAATGCAGTTCGTATTAAGGAAGGAGTTTCGGGACCCTACTGGGGAGATACTCACATTCACTCCAAGCTATCCTGTGACGCAGAGGGAAGTGATCCTTATACCTATGCGAGAGATGTAAGCGGGCTTGATTTTGCAGCTGTTGCTGATCACTATAACTCCATCGGCAACGTGGGATATGACATGTTAATTAAATGGGCTGAGGATGCTAATGAAAAAGGAAGATTTGTTACCATACCTGCTGATGAAAGAAATCCAAAGGTTATGACAGGTCATCACAATATTTATTTCAGAAATATTGAATTGTTCAGAAATTTTGCCGCTTTAGAGGAAAGTGAATACCTGAAAAATCCCGGCAGCATAATGGAAGGTATCAAAGCATGCTGCAGAAAGGAGGTTATGTTAATTCCTCACCATACAGGAATTTGTTTTGGGAACCTTGAACAGGAAACAGATACTGCTGCAGTAAATATCGATGCTCATGAAGATTATGGGTTAAGACCGGTAATGGAAATATATTCTCATCATGGACAAAGTGAAGTTTATTGTCCACAGCATATATTGGCCTATGAATACAACAGGATGAGAAGACCAGAGCGTCGTGCCAATGTATCGACTCCCGGACCACACTACGCGCAGGATTATTGGATAAAGGGAAGAAGAATGGGTGTAATAGCTTCTTCCGATGAACATTCGGGACAGGGAGGCAGAACACGTGGAGGCATAGCTGCAGTATGGGCTGATGAATTAGGCAGAGAGGCTGTTTTTGATGCATTAGCAGACAGGAAATGCTACGCGACTACGGGTGAGCGAATCTTACTGGATTTCTTTGTAGACGGGCACAGTATGGGTTCTGAAATAAACCGGGTAAAAGGAAACAGATTGAATCTTAAGGTTAGCGTTTGGGGAACGGATAAGCTTTTAAAGGTAGAACTACTAAGGTACCGCGAAGGCATAGACCTAAGATTTGAATCAATACTCTCGTTTTATCCCGGTAAAAATGCATGGGATGCGGATTATGGACTGGAGGATGTAGTTGAAACAAATACAATATACTATGCCAGGATAACACAGGAGCCCATTGGGTGGGTTTCAATGGCATGGTCCAGCCCGGTATGGGTTAATGTGGAGTGAAGTAAATATGATCGGCGATGGAATTAAAAACTATAATTATCAATAGATGTGACTATCAAAAGGAGGGGGAAAATGTATAAATTATTAAAGTTCAAAAAAAGGTTCAATATTAGGCTCGCTGTAATGCTGCTTATCCTTTCAATTGTTTCGTCAATATTCTTTTTACCGGGGTGCGACAAAGGTGGTGATTTACAGAATCCGAGCAGTACGCAGAGTACCGTGGGCACGAGCGGAGCAAATTCTACAGAAAGCGAGGATGCTGAGCAGAGTACCATGGAAGATAATAAAGGAGAAGAAAGTAAAAACAATGAAGAGGATAACGTAACAGTTCCTCAAAAACAGGAGGATGAAATGTTTTGGGATGATTTTAACAGTGATAAGGATTATACCTTAAGTGAACATACTTCATCTTCAGGGCATACATACAGCGGTTCTGATGTTAAGGATGGCGCAGTGGAAGCGTCAAGTGGAAGACTCCATTTCCCTTTGGATCCTGATGGTAATGTTGCATGGTGGGCAACACCGGACGTTACGCCTGAAAGCAGCAACTACCGTGCGGCAATATCCGATGCGACACTTGGTGGCACAAAAGAATGGTTTCATCTGTTTGTAGGGGTGCGTCACGATGGGAAACTAAGAGGTACCGAGACTGTTTATGACTTGGAGCTGCGAGGCAGTAATCCCGGACTGACCCTTCGAAGGACTAACGCTGGAAAAGTTACTGTATTAGCTTCGGAACCAAACTTTGCGATCAATAATAATATTGGAGCGGCAACATCTGTAAAAATGGAAATTGAGGCAGTTACCGAAGGCGATGTGGTGATCCTTAATGCATGGGTAACCATATCAGATGGTAAAAGGATGAATGTATTCCAAAATATAGAAGACTCAGCTGATTCCAGAATTACCGACACAGGACGACCAGCTTTTGGCATGAGCGTAATTGTTCCCCGTATCGGTAAGGTGGAATTGCTTGCTGCTGTTGGGGCTGACTCTTCAGATGCTGTAAGTAATGAAGGTGAAGAAGCCTCAACGCTTTCAAAGTTTGAACAGGCAATTAAAAGGTTTGAAGAGGACATGATGTATCATGCAAAAGCAGTCGGTGAAGCGCAAAAGAATCAAACGCACCAGGACAGCTTTTATTATGACGGAATTCGTGTACACCAGCAGATACGTGATTACGCCATTGCTAAGCTGGATAATGAGCAAGCAAAGGAATATCTGGATAATGTGGAAGGTTACATAGAGCGCAGCATAGAGGTTGTACGTGACGGTTACGTGATTCCCAAAAATGGTGTTGTTGAGGACTGGAGAAGATTTTCCAAGGGATTATATTACCACTATATGGAAACCAAAGATCAGCTATCCTATGATGCTCTTATTATGCTGAGAGACGGACGACAGGTAGGAACAGGAGATCCTGTATCACATCCTGAATTTGCAAAATCATCATGGATCCGTGAAATGTCCTACTGGCTGCAGGCACATACATGGGCTGAAAAGCTTGATGGAAAACGGAATGAGGAAAAGGTCAGCAAATATGTTGAGTACCTTGAAAACCATTTGTATCAGATAAGATATGATTCAGACAGGACACAGTCATTTTATATGGGGCTTATTGGCACTGCGCTTATAGAATGGTATGCGTTTGCAGGTGATACTTACTGGCCGGAAGATAACTGGACTACTATTCCCAATGCTCTTAAGGATGTCTTTGGATGGATGATCGATACAGGTCCTGATGGATGTAAAGTTGTGGATGCAGGGTATGCTGACCCCAATATAGGGAAGCCTTACTGGATAGAGGATTATAATGGTACCGGATATGGATTGTTCCGCAATTTTACCAAAAAGAACAATGCATCCTCTGATACAGGACCTTACACTGATACTGCAAATCTGATTTCACCGGTATATTACTGGATTGGTATGCATTTTGATGATGCTCAATTTATTGAATATGGAGATAAGGTATTTATGGGTTCTGTTTACCACCAATCTTATGCAGGAGGAACCAGCTATGGTAAGAGATTGGGTCAGCAGTTCCTGACAGCTCTGGACGGACTAGAATGGCGTGAAAAGTTTATGGAAGCAAATAAATCAAGTGAACGCAAATAATACTACAACAAAACAAACATTTGGTTCCCGCTGGGGTGTAACACACTTCAGCCGGCAAGCCTGCATAGAGGAAGAAATGACGTAACAGGGAAATAATCATATAATAAAAAAAGAGTAAGAGCTGGATTTAAAAAGGAATCGGATGGTGATTTTACTGGGACAAATAGACAAGTTACCTGACTACATAATAAATATACTTGGGAAAAAGGGAGTTGTGGCTGAAAATATACGGCTATCCGCCTGGGCAGACCTTTCACATGAAGGTGATTTTTGTGAAACTTGGATTTTGGTAACTGATGAGAATCTGATGGTTTTTGAGGGTCGGAGGGAGGATATTGAACACCGGAACACATGGTTTTTATCTGAGAAAAAAGAGTTGAAGGACAGAACCATGAAGTGGAAAGAGACCGGATTTAAGGAGTATTCTGTACAAAATATTAAGAAGCTTAAAGCTGAAAATATGATATCAACCGGAATGCTGACGGCGATAATTAACGGAGAGGATCATATTATCTGTTGTTACTCAAATACATTCAGCCGAAAATTTGGTATGTTGGCAAAACTCTTTTCGAAGATTAAAGAAGGTAAAGAACTTACTCCGGAAGACTATAAAGATGAGAGGTCAAGAGGCTCATGCCCGAAATGTGGAATGCTGTATCCTGATCCGGAAAGGAAAATTTGCCCAAGATGTCTTAACAAAAAAGCGTTGTTTGTAAGAGTTTTAACTTTTACATCAAGGCATAAGCTTCAGTTGGGACTTATACTCCTGTGCATGCTGGTTAACTCAACTATGAGCTTGGCATCTCCTTATATGAGCGGAAAAATATTATATGATGAGGTGCTGACTGAAGGCGGAAAGTATTATGGGCAAATTGGGAGCACGATATTTATTATGCTCATACTTCAGCTAAGCGCCCAATTGCTGGGAATAATAAGGGGGCGGATCAATTCAAAGCTGGCAGCCGAAATAATTTTTGACATCAAATGCAGTATATTTGCTTCCATGCAAAAACTTTCCCTTGGCTTTTTCAGCAACAAGCAGACCGGCAGTCTTATGAACAGGGTGAATAAGGACGCTACGCAGCTTCAGCACTTTTTTTTGGATGGTTTACCCTATTTTATTTTCAACCTGATAAATATCATTAGTATAAGCCTTATCATGGTTAGTATTAATTGGAAGCTTGCAATTTTAGTGCTAATTCCAATACCAATTCTGGTTAACTGCATTCGTGGTGTTTATCCTAAGCTTTGGATTATGTTTTCAAGGAGGTTTAAAAAAAGCTCATTTCTAAATGCTCTGATAAATGATACATTATCAGGCATCAGAGTAGTGAAAGCTTTTGGGAGGGAATTGTCCGAAGTAGAACGCTTTGATGCAGCTAACAACGAACTCTTCGGTATAAACCTTAAACTGGGACGGTTTATGTCAACTATATTTCCGCTTATGGGACTGTCTATGCAGCTTGGTGGTTTTATAATATGGGGCTTCGGAGGCTGGCAGGTTGTAGATGGAAGCTTATCTTTTGGTGTTCTGATGACATTTATCGGATATCTTTCCATGCTATACGGACCTATTGATTTTATGACTAACATAGTGAGATGGTGGTCAGATTGCATGAATTCCGCTGAGAGAATTTTTGAAATTATTGATGCAGTTCCTGACATAAATGAAGCAGAAAATCCAGTAAAACTTCCGGAAATAATGGGTCAAGTTGCTCTTAAAAATGTAACCTTCAGCTATGAACCAAATAAACCGGTACTTCATAATTTGAATTTTGAGGTAAAAGCAGGTGAGATGGTGGGACTTGTCGGTCATTCGGGTGCCGGTAAGTCAACTATAACAAACCTTATTACAAGACTCTATGATTTGGAAGAAGGCTCCATAGTGATTGACGGAGTTAATATTAAAGATATTTCAATTTCGGATTTGAGAACGCAAATTGGGATGGTATTGCAGGAAACTTACCTTTTTTCAGGAACACTTGCTGAAAATATTGCTTTTGCAAAACCGGATGCTTCCATAAAGGAAATAATCCAGGCTGCCAAAATAGCAAATGCTCATGATTTTATTGTGAAACTGCCTGATGGTTACGATACGGTAGTAGGTAGTGGAAATCATAGCCTTTCCGGCGGAGAAAAGCAGAGAATATCGATAGCACGTGCAATACTGCATAATCCCAGAATACTTATTCTTGACGAAGCAACATCATCTCTTGATACTGAAACCGAGAGACTTATACAGGAAGCTTTGGAAAAACTTACTATAGGAAGGACTACTTTTGCAATTGCCCATAGGCTGTCTACGTTGAGAAATGCTGACAGATTAATAGTTATTGAAAAAGGAAAAATTGTTGAAGCAGGAACCCATGGCGAGTTGACTGCTTTAAAGGGCGTATATTATAAGCTTTTACAAAAGCAGAGGGAAGCATTAAAAATCAGAGGAGTTGCATAAAAAAATGTTGAATTTGGCTATTGAGAAGAAAGAAAATATACCTGAGTCTGATATTATAAGGTACATAACGCCACGCATGGCGAGATTTTATCGAACTGAAGGCGGTTTTTTATCCTTGGAAATTGAGCCCGGTGAGGTATATGCCAGAGTAAATCTGTACAGAACATTTCCACATAAGGAAGCAAGGCGGTACATATCGGTTCTCAATGATAAAGGAAAAGAGATAGGGCTTATCAAATCAATAGACGATTTTCCTCCGGAAACTGTAAGATTGATGGAAAAGGAACTCTCCAGAAGATATTTTGTACCTGCAATTCTAAAAATTCGCTCCATAAAGGAAGAATTTGAATACTCTTACTGGGATGTGGTTACCGATTCGGGGGAAAGAAGGTTTACCGTACAGGGTAGGCATAACAGGCTGGTATCTATAAGCGAAACCAGACATCTGGTAATTGATGTTGATGGGAACAGGTTTGAGATTGCCGATTATCGGAAGCTGGATCCGAAAAGCATAAAAATTATTGAAACTCTGATTTAAAACTGATAACTGTTATTAAATAAACGGAGGTTTTCATGAAGCTAATTTTTGAACTGCCGCAGAAAGAGAATGGTATCATTGAGAAACGGCTGGGTACTGAAGAAGTTTTATATTGTATTCCTTATGACGTTGATTTTAAAGGAAACTTTGCCGAAGGATGGATGGTTGTAACACAAAGTAGAATAATTCTTCTGTTGAATGGCAGCTTGGAGGATGAATTTGAAATATCAAGAGGAAGCAATTACAAAGCTGTAACATATACCGGCAGCGGAGTGCTTGAAGGTAACTTTGATGGCACCTTAAAACCTGTTACGGGATACTCAATGACCCATGTGCCAAGATATATGTATATGGCCAGGATATTGAATGAACTTGCAGAAGGAAAAATACCTAAAATATTTTTAACAGAAGATGATCATGTTTGCTCCCAATGTGGCAGGGCATTTATCAGGGGAACACATATTTGTCCTTTTTGTACAAGCAGAATAAAAATAATTAAAAGACTTTTCAAAATATCAAAGCCTCATTGGCATATGTACCTTTTGGTTATATCAATTTTTTGGGCGATAACCGGTCTATCAATGATACCCCCTTTCATAAACAGGCATCTTGTAGATGATTACCTGATTCAGGGAAAAAGGGAGCTTGCATCTATTTTGCTCCTCGTGGGTGGACTTTTTGCATGTGCTGCCTTAAACACTGTGCTTGTTATGGTGCGGGGCCGGATAATGGCTCGAATTGGTGGACTTCTGTCCATGGATCTTAAAAATATGGTTTATAAAAAGATACAATCACTTTCTTTGGGGTACCTTGACAAAAGAAAAACAGGTGACCTGATGAACAGGATTAATGGAGATACTAGAGAAATACAGTCATTTATTCAGGATCATGGAGCTATGGGTGTAAACGAAATAATCCTTCTTATCGCAGTAGGAATATATCTTTTCTTAAACAATTGGCTTTTAGCTCTTTTTGTATTTATACCGGTTCCGTTTGTAGCTATAGCATGCCGGAAACTTGGAACTTCTATTGGTAGAAAATTCAGGACTCAACGACGAGTATGGGATAAGACAAATTCCTTTCTTCAGGATATATTAAGTGGAATAAGGGTAGTGAAAGCCTTCGGACAGGAAAAAAGGGGGATAGAAAGGTTCGGCGAATTAAACAGGGAGTATGCCGATGTTACAATAAATAATGAAAAATACTATAATACGCTGTTTCCAATAATCAATTTTATTCTTGGTGCCGGTAACTTTTTAGTTCTTTATATGGGTGGAAAGCTCGTGCTTGGAAACAATATGTCAATTGGGGAGTTGGTTCAGTTTTGCATGTATGCAAACTATGTATATAAACCTTTACGCTGGCTGGGATTTATGCCACGGTGGTTCAGTAATGCAATGATTGGAGCAGAAAGGATATTTGAAGTAATAGATGAGGAACCTGAAATAAAGGATGATGAAAACCCAATACAGCATGGGATAAGGGGAAAAGTAACCTTTAGGGGTGTTACCTTTGGGTATAAGTCTTATGAGCCTGTTCTAAAGGATATAAGTATAAATGTAGAAAAAGGTGAAATGATTGGGATTGTAGGTAGATCCGGTGCAGGTAAGTCAACAGTTATAAATCTGATCATGCGCTTATATGATGCGGATGAAGGTGAAGTTCTAATAGATGGCATCGACATAAAAAAGCTTTCTCAGAAAGATTTCAGATCCCAGCTTGGCGTTGTACTTCAGGAGACCTTCCTCTTTTCGGGGACAATTTATGAAAATATTATATATGCTAAGTCTGATGCATCATATGAGGATGTGATAAGAGCTGCAAAAATTGCCAATGCACATGAATTTATTGTTAAATTTCCAGATGGCTATGATACAAAAGTGGGAGAAAGGGGGCAAAGGCTATCGGGTGGTGAAAGGCAGCGAATTGCAATAGCCAGAGCTATTATCAATGACCCGAAGATACTAATACTGGATGAGGCTACAGCGTCGGTCGATACTGAGACCGAGCAGAAAATTCAGGAGGCTCTTGGGCGGCTTGTAAAAAACCGCACAACTTTCGCTATTGCCCACAGGTTATCCACACTCAAAAGTGCAGATAGACTAATGATTATTGATAATGGAAGTCTGGTAGAAGTTGGCACACACGATGAGCTTTTCAAGGCAAAGGGTTTATACCATGATCTTGTTGTTGCCCAGAGAAAAATGTCCAGAATGCAAGGAGCATAAAATAGAGACTGTAAAAATTATTAAGTATATGACGATGTGTTTGTAAATCCGCATACTTAAACTAAATTTATATGGATTAATATGCAGGATTTGGGTAGCGCTTTAATGCAAGTTCAATAATCCCCTAAAAGTTCACTTACAAATAGAGCTTTAAAATTGACTTATCCCTTAAAAGTGAACTTGATATACTAAATTTCTGTATGTACAATAGGATTGTGCTCAAGAGATTGAAGCTACAAGTCAGGTAAAAAATTACACATCTGATTCGTGAACAGAGCACCAAAAAGTCAATTATCAACTAGGCACATTACAAAGAAGGAGCTTGACTAATGAAAGGAACTTTACGGAAAGAAATTAACAAACACAAGATTTATTATTTGTTGCTATTGATACCGATTATATACTATATAGTCTTTCATTATATACCAATGGGAGGTATAATACTTGCATTTAAAGACTATTCATTTTTTAAGGGTTTCAATAAAAGCCCTTGGGTAGGTTTTCACTGGTTTGAGTATCTTTTTACTGCACCCGGCTTTATGAGATCTCTGAAAAATACTATACTCATAAGTCTCTATACTCTTATTTTTACGTTTCCTGCGCCCGTAATACTTGCATTAATGCTAAACGAGTGTGAGCAATTGAAATTTAAGAAAATTGTGCAAACAGTATCCTATCTCCCGCACTTTTTGTCATGGTCTATTATTACTGGTTTGATAGTAATTTTGCTATCACCTTCAGTTGGAATTGTGAATAAGTTTCTGGAACTCATCGGAATGGAATCAATCTATTTTATGGCGGAGCCAAAGTACACCCGGAGTCTGTTTGTCGTTTCAAAAATATGGAAGGAAATGGGATGGGGTTCCATTATATATTTGGCGGCAATTACAGGAATAAATCCAGAGCAGTACGAAGCTGCAATGATTGACGGTGCCAGCAAGTTACGGCAAGCATGGCACATTACTATTCCCGGGATAAGCAATCTTATAATAATGATGCTGGTTTTCAATTCGGCGGGACTGATTAATGTAGGCTTTGAGCAGGCATATAATCTGGTAATATCTCCAACCTATGAAACCGGGCAGGTAATAAGTACATATGTATACTCAAAGGGGGTACAGGAGATGAAATACAGCTTTGGGACAGCTGTGGGCCTGGCTCAGTCGCTGGTGTCAATTTCTCTTCTGGCGGCTGCAAATACTATAGCAAAGCATTTTAGTGAAGATGGTGCAGTATGGTAAGAAAGGAGAAAACTATCTATGCGAATATCCGGTATTAGGAAATCAAAAGGCGAGAAGTTATTTCTGGCGGTTAACAATCTGATATTATTCTTTCTTGGAATGCTTACACTGTTTCCGTTTTATGTGGTAGCAGTTCAATCGTTTGCACCGCCTGAAGATTTTATATTTAAAGAAATCATTTTATGGCCATCAAGGTTTGATTTCAGTTATTTTAGAATTGTATTCGGAAAAGCATCAACTATATATGATGCTTATAAAGCCACCATTTATATAACAGTGATAGGCACTATGGTTAATATGATACTAACGGTAGTTACTGCTTATGCATTATCAAAGAAAACACTACCTTTCAGAAAGCAAATTACTTTGTTTATGGTTTTCACCATGTATTTTGGCGGAGGAATGGTTCCGGGTTATCTTCTGGTACGATCTCTGCATCTGATTGACAGTTTGTGGGCGCTAATATTACCTGGAGCAATTTCTACCTACTTAGTGCTTATAATGAGGAATTTTATTATGGGAATTCCAAAGGAAATAATGGAAGCTGCAACTATAGATGGATGTTCTGAAATTGTACAGCTTGTAAGAATTATTGTACCTTTATCAATTCCGTCCATAGCTACGGTATCCCTGTTTTATGCTGTAGGTCACTGGAATGAGTTTTCAGGTGGGCTGCTTTATATTAATAAACCTGAACTGGCACCTTTGCAGGTTTATCTGCGCCATGTTCTTTATGATGCTACCCAACTGGAATCAGAGTTTCAGGATCTGGCTATACTGTATGCCGAAGGAAGGTACAAGCCGCCTTCTGATGCAATTAAATCTGCAACTATAATGGCTGCTACAGTACCAATCATACTTGTATATCCATTTATACAGAAATATTTTGTAAAAGGAATGACAATTGGATCATTAAAAGGTTGACAAACATATTGGATTATAGAGTTACGTTTAAGAGAGTATATGAAACTACTCTTAAAAACAGGGAGGAAAAATTTTTCCCTAGCCTTTATTTATCGGGGAGCATTTATAATCTTAATTATGACAGCATGCCAGGTAAGCCATACTAGTGCAAAACAAACATTTAAACATGGACATTTATGCCCTTTCAGAAATATTGCAATGTTTAAATACGTAATTTCTGAGAGTATAAATTTTAAAATGTTTTGCTGTAATGTTAATTTCTGTTAAGCGTACCGGTACACAGAAAAATCCATAATACAGGGCATGTTGTTTATAATAAAATATATAAAGGGATGTGAATTCAATGAAGAGGTATTTATGTTTGCTGTTAGCTTTAGCTTTAGTTGTAGGAGTTTCTATTTTTACCGGATGTGTACAAAAAAACCAACCGGATGAGACTTCAGGTAATACAGAAACTCAGAGTTCCGGTAAACCGGAAGTGACAATCAGCTGGTTTTTTAATGCAGGGGGAGTCCAGCTTCCGGATGATGGATATATTGTTAATAAAATTAAGGAAGACCTGAATATTAGTTTTAAGCATATCAAGCCAAAAACAAACAACTATGAAGAATCCCTCAACTTGATTATTGCTTCGGGTGATATTCCTGATCTAATCCAAAGCAATCCTACACTGACAACAAGGCTTATTTCCGATGGGCTTGCGTTGCAGCTCGAGAAATATTTGACCGAAGAATATATTCCTAATGTAATAAGAATCCAAAAGAACTGGAACAAAGCTATTGAGATTATGACAAGGTCGGACGGTCATATCTATGCAATACCCAACACAAATAATCAAAGCCAGAGTATCAACATGTACATTCGGTATGATTGGCTGGAGAATCTGGGGCTTGAGGTTCCAAAAGATTTTTATGAGTTAAGGGATGTACTTGTAGCTTTTACCAATAGTGATCCTGATAAAAACAGCAAGGATGACACTGTGGGAACTATGATTAATGAGATATGGGCACCAAGAAACTGGTCAGTTACGTGGGGTGCGGGAATGAATAAGTGGTACAGGGATGAGGATGGGAAATTGTCCCTTGGAGGTTTGATGCCTCAGCACAAAGAATGGCTGAAATATATGAGGTCATTGATTGAAACGGGTGCACTGCACGAAGAAACACTTACAACCAAGCTTGATAAGGTGAATGAACAGATACAGGCAGGCAAGGTAGGCTTTTCCTACGGATATAACGATTATAATGTCAATGATGAGATAGGAAAGGTACAGCCGGATGTAAAGTGGGCAATAATGGATACGGTTAAGGGTCCGGTGTATAATGAAGGATATGTTCCGGGTAATAACATCGTACAGCTTCAGCATGTTGTATCAATGACTGCAGAAAAGAAGCTTGATAGGATCTGGGATCTTTATAATTATTTCGCCGATGACAAAACCACTGATGTTGGGAAGTATGATTATTCGGGTACTTATTGGACAATGAAATTAGGAGAAAAAGGTGTAAATTGGGATTTGGTGGATGGAAAACTTGAAGTGGGAAACAATAACGAAAAAATCAAAGAGCAGAATAAAGTGGATAACTGGACAGCAGTCTGGTCAAGAGTAAAAAATCAGTTTGATTTTGCACACTTAACTAATTTGAAGCCTGACTTACTGGAGCAGTGGCAGAAGTTCCTCTCTCTTCCTACAACAAATGAGATACCCTCTGATCATGCATTCCGGTTGATTAATGCAGAAGGACTGGAAATTCCCCAGGAGATGTCTGAGTTTATGTCCGAATTTGATCGTTTGTGGAGTGAAATGTATGGAAAAGCAATATTGGGATATGATGACATTGATAATCTTTTTGATGGGTATATTAAGCAATGTAATAACATCGGATATCAGGCAGTTCGTGATGCATGGACTGAGCTGGCTCGTTCCAACGGCAGGATAAAATAGTATACCATTTTAGATGATTTAATGAAAAGTCCCGGAAAGGGACTTTTCATTATTATTATGGGTGGGAGAGATGATGCAAATGAAAAAGCTTGGCAAGGCATGGATTAATATCAGTGAAATTGTTGCAGGAACAGCACAAAATTGGATACTGACTTATGAAACAGGGGATTATGGTATAGATGATAGTGGTGAGATTTTAGTTGCAAGAAGGGATGTATGCGACTCAGACATACCCCAATTTGAAAATCCATTTAAACCGGGTTTTGTAAAGGTATGGAGCGATTCTGAAGTAAAGCTTTTGATAAGGTATATACCGGACAGATACATAAGACCCTGGAAAAGCTGTATAAGTATTAAAATATCTGATGGATCTCTAAAAAAAGGTGACAGAGTTTATGTGGAATACGGAGCCAAGGAAGGTCAAGGCGCCGGTTACAGGATCCAGACCTATGCAGAGGGCGAACATATATTCAAGGTGCTGGTAGATTGTGCAGGGAGCGGAAATTTCTATGGAGTTGAGCCTTCACCATTCATACGGGTTACAGGAGGATATCTTTACAAAGTTGAAGCGGTAGCGCCGTCTCTTGTAGAACCGGGTGAGAAATTTGATATTCTGGTAAGGGCTATGGATAGTTGGGGCAACATTGCAGATAAATGTGATGAGAAATTCTATTTTTCAATAAATGGAATTAAATCAGAAATAAGTTTACGCTGCGGTATCGGTAAAATTAGTGGAGTCGCCATTAAAAATGAGGGCGTTTACTACCCAAGGGTGTTTAATACAAATGAAAGATGCATAGGAGTTGGAAACCCGGTAAAGTGTATAAAAGAAGCCAATACTGCGAAGCTTTATTGGGGGGATATGCATGGTCAGACAAAGGAAACAGTAGGTACTGGAAGCCTGGATTTGTATTTTGCCTTTGGACGAGATAAAGCAGGTCTGGATTTTTCCGCATGGCAGGGGAATGATTTTCAGGTGACTGATGACACATGGCAGGCTGTTTGTGATAAGGTTAAGGAGTATCATGAGCCGGGGAGGTTTGTAACTTTTCTCGGGTATGAATGGTCAGGAACTACACCCTGCGGAGGGGATTACAACATATATTACCTCGATGATGACCAGCCTATTTACAGGAGCTATCGGTGGCAGATTGGGATGGATAAAAGTGATGGGAGCGATAGAAGCCCCATATCCAGCTTGTGGAAAGAATTTGAGTCGCGGGACGACGTTATGGCTATTCCTCATGTGGGTGGCAGGTACGGGAATCTTGATTTTTGCGATGATAATTTTGTTAAGCTTCTGGAAATACATTCTCACCATGGAACTTTTGAATGGTTTTTTGAGGATGCTCTAAAAAAAGGATTAAAGCTAGGAATAGTTGCCGCCAGTGATGACCATACCTGCAGACCTGGTCTTTCATATCCCACGAGGATAACTTCCCGGGGGTTTGTATCTTTTGACGTAATCGGCGGGTATACAGGAGTATATGCAGAGGATCTTACAAGAAAATCCTTATGGGATGCTTTAAAGAAACGTCATTGCTATGGAACAACAGGAAGCAGGATTATAGTGGATGTAAAGTGCGGTGAAAGTATTATGGGCGATGAGGTTTTCCTTGACAAAAAGCCGGTGATAGATGTTAAGGTTGCCGGGACCGGAATTATCAGCGATGTTTTAATAATGCGCGGTCTTGAAACAGTTTACTCATACTCACCTTCATTGCCTTTAAGAAAAGATACTGTCAAAATACAATGGAGTGGTGTAAAAGTAAGAAGTAGGGGTAAAAAAGTGTGCTGGGATGGACAAATCAGCATTCAAAACGGGAAAATTATAAATGCTGCAAAGTTTGCTTTTAATCAGCCCGATGAAGGAATAACACTTATGTCCAATCAGGTTCTTCAGCTTAAATCAAATACTTCAGGTGATATTGATGGACTTGAGCTTGAGCTTGAATGTAATGGAAATACAAAAATAAATTTTTCTACAGCTCAGACTGCTTTTTCAGTTGGAGTGGATGAACTTAAAAAGGGAACGTTTATAAAGGATGCCGGTGGAGTTAACTGCAAAGTAGAGGTAAGTCTGGCAAGGGAGGAAGTAAGCCGGGCAGTTTGTATTTCATTTGAAGACAGACAAGTAAAAAAGGGTTTAAATCCATACTGGGTAAAGGTTGTTCAAAGAGATGGGCATATGGCTTGGTCCAGCCCGATATATGTGAATTACTAGTTTTATTTTCAGAATGATCAACAAAAAGATATCAATAGATGTAAAAAAGACCTTTGATAAATCAAAGGTCTTTTTTGGTGCGCCATCGGGGATTCGAACCCAGGACCCACTGATTAAGAGTCAGTTGCTCTACCAACTGAGCTAATGGCGCAAGTTTTCAAAGCACTTATATATTATAAGAACAAATAACGAAGTTGTCAACAGTATTTTTGCAAATCCTTTAAATCAAATATGGACAACCATAAAAAGGAAACAACGTAAGGTAAGTACCACTTTATTTTTTTGTAAAAAAAAATTTGCTTAAAGGCAAATGTTGTGTTATACTACAGAACGGAAAAATACACACTCGGTTACGACTTGCAAGAGGTTGCCAAAAGGTTTCTTGCAAGGAAGACTACCGGGGAGGTATTAAACAAATAGGAGGAGTTAAATATGTCAGTAATTTCAATGAAACAACTGCTTGAAGCAGGTGTGCACTTTGGTCATCAAACCAGAAGATGGAACCCCAAAATGGCGGAGTTCATTTTCATGGAGAGAAATGGGATCTACATTATAGATCTTCAGAAGACTGTCAAGAAGATTGAAGAGGTATACCATTTCATCAAGGATCTTGTAATGAATGGTGAACGCGTTCTTTTTGTTGGTACAAAAAAGCAAGCTATGGAATCTATTAAAGTCGAAGCTGAAAGATGTGGAGAATTTTTTGTTAATGTAAGATGGCTTGGTGGAATGCTTACTAACTTTAAAACAATCCAAAAAAGAGTCGAAAGACTCAATAAGCTCAACGAAATGGAACAAGAAGGCTTGTTTGATGTTTTACCTAAGAAAGAAGTTATCAAACTTAGGGGTGAAATGGAGAAACTCGAAAAATACCTTGGTGGAATCAAAAACATGGATAAGATACCTGGAGTTATTTTTGTAGTTGATCCCAGAAAAGAAAGAATTGCTGTATTAGAAGGTAGAAAGCTTGGAATTCCGGTAGTAGCAATTGTTGATACTAACTGTGATCCTGATGAAGTTGATTATGTAATACCGGGCAATGATGATGCTATTAGAGCAGTTAAGCTTATTGCATCCAAAATTGCAGATGCTGTTCTTGAAGGGAAACAAGGTGAACAGACGCAAGAAGCTGACCACACTGAAATAATGGTCAATCAGAAAGAAGCTATAGATGAAGAAATAAGTGATTCAGAAGCTGCAAATAAAAAAGCAAGTGATTCAGAAGCTGCAAATAAAAAAGCAAATGACTCAGAAGCTGCAGATGAAAAAGTAAATGACTCAGAAGTTGCAGATGAAAAAGTAGTAAATGATTTGGATTTAGAATCCGCAATGCCAAAAGATGCTTCTGAAACTGAATAATAGTTGAATTTTTAGTAACTGGTCTTGGACAATAAAAAAGACCAGTTACTGAATATATATAGAATAGCATCGCAGGAGATGTCATTTAGAATTCATCATATGAGTATAAAAGAACATACCTGTGGTCAATAATATAAAAAAGCAAGGTAAGCTTGTTTTAGCTATTTCATATGTTTGCTGCAATTACATATGAGATATTGTAAAGTTGTATTAAAAAATACTTTGATATCAGAGAGTTTGAGTGTGGAATCACTATAATATTATATATGGAGGTAACTGTAATGATTAGTGCAAGTGTAGTAAAGGAACTACGCGATAGAACTGGCGCAGGAATGATGGACTGCAAAAGAGCGTTGGTTGATACCGATGGAGATATGGATAAGGCAATTGAATTGTTAAGAGAAAAAGGACTTGCGGCTGCAGCAAAGAAAGCTGGAAGAATAGCTGCTGAAGGTTTAGTTGAGTCATATATTCATGGTGGCGGAAGAATTGGTGTTTTAGTTGAAGTAAATATAGAAACAGATTTTGCGGCAAAAAATGAAGAATTTAAAGCTTTTGTAAAAGATATTGCTATGCAGGTAGCTGCAAGCAGTCCCGAATACATAAATAGGGATGAGGTGCCACAGAGCCAAATCGAAAAAGAAAAAGAGATTTTAAAAGCTCAGGCATTAAGTGAAGGTAAGCCAGAAAAGATTGTGGACAAAATTGTAGAAGGTAGAATTGAAAAATATTTGAAAGAAAAGTGTCTTTTGGAGCAGCCTTTCATTAGGGATCCAGATAAGACAGTTGAGCAGCTATTAAAAGAAAAGGTAGCATTGATTGGAGAAAATATCGTTATAAGAAGGTTTGCAAGATTTGAAAGAGGAGAAGGTATAGAAAAGAAACAGGAAGATTTTGCAGATGAAGTAATGAAGCAAATGAATAAAGAGTAAGGTTTATTAGGGACTTTGACGGTCCCTTTTTTATAGCAATAATAGTCACTATGTAGCATATTAAATTGATGGAAGTATAATAATTAGAATATATATGTGGGGGTAAAACCTAATGCAAAAACCAAAATACAAGAGAATTGTGCTTAAGATAAGTGGAGAAGCCCTAGCGGGCGAGAAAGGATTTGGGCTTGATAAAGACACTTTAGATAAAATTTCTGACAGTGTGATAGATGTTTATAACATGGGAATCGAAATCGGTATAGTAGTAGGAGGAGGAAATTTTTGGAGAGGCAGAACGGGGAAAGGAATGGATCGTACAACAGCGGATCATATGGGAATGCTTGCAACTGTTATTAACTCACTAGCCCTCAGAGATGCATTTGAAAGCAAAAATATTCCAACTCGTGTGCAAACTGCGATAGAAATGAGACAGATAGCCGAGCCATATATAAGGCTTCGTGCGACAAGGCATCTGGAAAAAAAGAGAATTGTAATATTTGCATGCGGTACAGGAAACCCTTATTTTTCAACTGATACTGCAGCAGCGTTAAGAGCAGCAGAAATTGATGCAGATGTTATATTGCTGGCGAAAAAAGTAGACGGGGTCTATGACAGCGATCCAAACCTGAATCCGAAAGCGCATAAATTCAACAAACTTAGTTATATCGAAATACTGAACAATAGATTGGGAGTAATGGATTCTACCGCAACTTCTCTTTGTATGGATAACAGCATCCCAATTGTAGTATTCGGTCTTGATAAACCTGAGAACATTGTAAGAGCGGTACAAGGCGAGGATATCGGCACTACTATAAATGAATAGCTATAAAAATGTTACAGTTCACAGGTAACTAAAGAGATATAACTTTTGCAATGTTAGGAAACATTAACGAAATTTAGGCTTAGAGATGTATAGTCAGAGTGAGGAAAAGCAAGCCGACTGTTCTACGCAAAAATGCAACAAAGTAACATTTCAAAACGCAATTACTTGCTATATTAGCGATGTTGATATAAAATGATATTATGTCATGCACTTGTGTATTTAGACATCAATTTTGTATACTGATTTAATTACTTACACAAGATAGCGTTTAATAAAAACTTAATTACGGGAGGGGTAATGATGACAAATAATGAATACAAACCTATTGAAGAAAAAATGAAGAAGACTATAAGTGTATTTAAGAACGAGCTCAATGGTTTAAGAGCGGGTCGAGCTAATCCAGCTGTACTCGAGAAAATTTCAGTGGATTACTATGGCACCAGTACTCCTATTTCTCAATTGAGTAATATTTCAGTACCTGAAGCAAGAATTATACTTATTCAACCTTGGGATTCAAAAATGTTAAAAGAAATTGAGAGAGAGATTCAAAAGTCAGATATAGGAATTAATCCCATAAACGATGGTAAGGTAATACGGCTAATATTTCCTACCCTTACCGAAGAACGCAGAAAAGATCTTATTAAGCATATAAAGAAGCTTGGTGAAGAGTCTAAAATTGCTATTCGTTCCATTAGAAGAGATAGTATTGATGAATATAAGAAAATGGAGAAAAAAAGCGAGATCACAGAAGATGACTTAAAAACAACTGAAAAAGATATACAAGAACTAACTGATAAAAACATAGCAGAAATTGATAAAATAATAGAGGCTAAAAATAAAGAAATACTTGAGGTTTAAAAATGATACCTGATGTTGCCGGATATACCTTAGGCAATGCCAAAGCAATCTTGAAAGATGCAGGAGTTAAGATACATAGCGTGGTAATAACATCACCTCCGAGAGAAAAAATCTTTGAATGTCAGGATTATTTTAGGGTTGTAAAAATTAATACTCTTGATAACAAGAACGTTGAGCTAATAGTTGTAAAGCCTCTTCTCTAGCTAGTAAGCAGAAAATCTTATAATCCATTATTGTTGATTTTATGAAAAGAAAGATATTACTAAAAGGTAAGTATAGCGTGCTACGTTATACTTACCTTAAACATTTTAGAAAAGCATTTGGGAATCAATTCCGAATATGTATTGCCTTTAACTCATTCACTATATTATAATATGAATATAATCCAAGTGGTCACTTTGTGACTTTTTAAGGATTTTTAAGTAGTACTTGATTTTGGTTGTGGAGGCGTTAATGCTGTTTATAATAGATAAGTTTAAAAGAAATAAAACTTATAATGGAAATCTACCATGTCATATTGGAATTATAATGGACGGAAATGGACGTTGGGCTAAAAAAAGAGGTCTTCCAAGAAAGAGTGGACACCGTGAAGGAGCTAAAAATCTTAATCGAATTGTAAAATACTGTGACAGATTAGGCATTAAATACTTGACTGTATATGCGTTTTCCACTGAAAACTGGTCAAGACCCAAAAGCGAAGTGGATTCATTAATGGAGCTTCTGATGGAATACCTTAGCAAGGCTGATGAGGAATTTGAAAATTATGATATAAAAATTAATGTGCTTGGGAGCCGAGACAAGCTAGACAAAAACATTATAAAGCAAATTGACAATATTATACAAAAAACTTCTAAAAATAAAGGCTTGGTTTTAAATATTGCTTTTAACTATGGTGGACGGGATGAGATAGTTTCTGCAATTAGAGAAATTGCAAGTGAATTGCATAATGGAAGCCTTAAGCTTCGGAATATTAATGAATCTTTAGTATCTGAAAGGTTGTATACAAAAGGCATGCCCGATCCCGATCTCATTATCCGTCCCAGTGGTGAAAAGAGAATGAGTAATTTTCTTATCTGGCAGTCTTCTTATACAGAGTTTTGGTTTTCAAATATTTTATGGCCTAATTTTAGAGAAAAACATTTGCTTAAGGCAATTTCAGAGTATAATAAGCGAAAAAGGCGGTTTGGGGGAATTTAATTGCAAAAAAGAGTTGTAAGTGGCATTGTGGGACTTGCCTTATTGGTTATAATGATGATATCCCATCAAATTGTTCTTGGGATAAGTTTTTTTGTTTTCTCGCTCATAGGGATTTCAGAGTTTTATAATTCGCTATCAGGTTTAGGATACAGACCAATAAAGTTTATAGGCTTTACCTCATGTTTGCCTGTTTTGCTTATCGGATTAAATGGAGTTGTGAACTGGATTGACAATTACGTTGATTTGTTTGCGTCTCTAGTTTATTTTTCAATGGCTGTGTATATAATTTTTATTGTTTTATTGTCGTATTTGATTTTTCGAAACAAAAAGTATAATATTGTAGATATTTCCCTTACTATTTATGGTGTACTTTACATTCCATTTCTTATGTCTTTTGTAGTTTTAACTCGGAATCTTACACATGGATTTTATTATGTTTGGTTCATATTTATAGGGGCATGGGTAACTGATACATTTGCATATTTTACAGGTGTGCTTTTTGGAAATAGAAAAATAATCCCTGATATCAGTCCCAAAAAGACAGTTGAGGGTACTATAGGTGGGGTTGTAGGTTGTGCTGTAATCACAGTAATATATGGTCTATGGATCAATACCAAACTGATGAATGCGATACCAGTTTCTCACCTTGTGATTTTAGGAGTGATAAACGGAATTATATCCCAACTAGGTGATTGGTTAGCATCTGCAATTAAGAGGCACACTAAAATTAAAGATTTTGGGAAAATTATGCCAGGTCATGGCGGGATACTAGACAGATTTGATAGTATTTTGCTAATTGGTCCGGTTGTATACTTTTATTTCAGGGCGTTTTTCTAAAGCCTTGAGAAGGATGGAGTAATTGGGAAGAGTAAGTAGAAATAGATTTAAATGAAAGTGCAATTATCAAAAGAAAAATAAGGTGATTATAATAGCTCAAAAAATTTCAATTCTTGGTTCCACTGGCTCAATTGGTATACAGGCACTTGATGTGGCACGCAACTTAAATATTAAGGTAGAAGGAATTACGGCCAATAATAACTTTGAAATACTTATAAAGCAAGCAATTGAGTTTTTGCCATCCCATGTTGCGATTGGAGACAAAAGATTTGTAGAGCCACTCAAACGAGAATTAAAAGGTTATAATATAAAGGTTTTAGGTGGGCTTGATGGGATAAAACATATTGCATCACTTGACAGAGTTGATACTGTAGTCAATGCAATTGTCGGAATTGCAGGTCTTATTCCAACTATGGAGGCGATCAACTGCAAAAAAAATGTTGCTATAGCAAATAAGGAAACTCTTGTAACTGCTGGAGCTTTAGTCATGTCTAATGCAGCAAAGAACGATGTGGAGATATTGCCCATAGATAGCGAACATGCAGCTGTTTTTCAGTGCCTTGCAGGGAACCGGAAAAGCAATGTTGATAGAGTTATTCTTACTGCTTCAGGCGGACCTTTTAGAGGTAAATCTAGGAGTGAGATGGAAAACGTAACACTTGAGGAAGCACTAAAGCACCCTAACTGGAGTATGGGAAGTAAAATAACAATCGATTCAGCTACTCTTATGAACAAGGGCTTAGAAGTTATTGAAGCAAAATGGCTTTTTGGGCTTAAACCTGAGAAGATCAGTGTGATCATACATCCGCAAAGTATTATCCATTCAATGGTTGAATATGTGGATGGATCAATTATGGCACAATTAGGGGCTCCGGACATGCGTATTCCTATACAGTTAGCACTTACATGGCCAGATAGAAAAAATAATAATTTTACAAAGCTAGACTTATTAAAAATGGATTCTCTGACTTTTTGTGAGCCTGATTTTGATGCATTTCCGTGTCTGAAGCTTGCATATAAAGCGCTTGATACAGGGGGTACCATGCCGGTTGTATTGAATGCAGCAAATGAGGAAGCTGTAAGCATGTTTTTGAGAAGGAAAATAAAGTTTATTGATATTCCTGATATAATAGAAAAAGTTATGGAAAGACATAATGTTTCTGATGCCACCGAATTGGAACAAATATTTGAAGCAGACAGATGGGCACGTGAAACAGTTTTTGGTTTGAAATAATATCTTTAAGGGGATATTATTCTTTATAAGAAGGAATAGAATGTAAATGGTTGGTTAGTTGGTTGGAAAGTTGGAAAGTTGGAAAGGTGGAAAGGTGGAAAGGATGTTGGCTGAATGGTTAGTTAGTTAGTTAGTTAGTTAGTTAGTTAGTTAGTTAGTTAGTTAGTTAGTTAGTTGGAAAGTTGGAAAGTTGGAAAGTTGGGAAGTTGGAAAGGTTGTTGGCTGAATGGCTGGCTGGCTGGTTGGTTGGTTAGTTGGTTAGTTGGTTAGCTAGGATCAATACGGTCTATTGAAGCTGAATTAAAATATACAGGAGGTTGTTCAAATTGCGATTTTTACTTGTTTTTCTTTCGTTTAATCTAATAATAATAGTACATGAGCTTGGACATTTTGTTGTAGCAAAGCTCTCAAATATACAGGTGCATGAGTTTTCAATTTTTATGGGACCAAGGCTGTTTGGATTTAAAATAGGTGAAACTGAATACAACTTCAGACTGCTTCCAATAGGCGGATATGTGAGAATGGAAGGCGAAGAGGAAGAGTCAACAAGTGATCGGGCGTATAACAAAAAATCGTTACTTACAAGAGCAGCTGTTTTGTTTTCTGGTCCGTTAATGAATCTCATTTTTGCCTTTATTATTTTAACTGGTATCTTCTCCTTCACAGGTTATGGAACAACTGTTATTGATACTGTTGTAGAAGGATCGGCCGGTGACAGAGCAGGTCTTATGGTTGGAGATCGTGTGTCTTCTTATGATGGTCGACATGTTTTTCAGACAATGGATTTGGGCATGTTCCTTTATTATTCTGTTAAAGGTGAACCAACAGACATAGCGGTAGAAAGAAATGGTGTAAAAGAAGAGCTAATTCTTGAGGCTGACGTGATTCCAGCACAGGAAAGATATATTTTTGGTTTTGTACCCAAATCATCTGAAGGTTCAGAATCAAATGTTGTGGATTCGGTGGATCCTCAAGCACCAGCGGGAAAGGCTGGACTTAAGCCAGGTGATCGGATTGTTAAGCTGGATGATACTGATATTTCCAGCCGCCAGCAGATAAATAACTATGTCACCAATAAAAAAGATAATCCCATAAAAATCACTGTTCTGAGGTCAGGAGCATTAGAAGAGTTGGAAGCAACTCCGTATTTATCTAAGACTGAAGAGCAGTATGACTTAGGAATAGCTTTTGGCGTAGCAGAACCAAATTTGTTAACAGCTGCAGTGCAGGCTGTTACCTATTCAATATCAACTATAAGAAACACATACCTTTCTCTTGTTTGGATGATTACAAGGAAGGTTACTTTGAATCAGGCTATGGGTCCCATAGGGATAATTAATGCAATGAATGATGTGGTACAGCAAAGTCCGACATTTTCATTAGTTATACTAAACCTTCTCAATATTTCAGCATTTATAAGTATAGCCCTTGGGATTTCCAACCTTTTACCTATACCGCCTGCTGACGGGAGCAAACTCATACTTTTAGCAGTTGAAGGTATAAGGAGAAAGCCTTTACCCATTGAAAAAGAGGCATATATAATGATGGCAGGCTTTATAGTGATGCTACTTCTGATGGTTGTTTTAACCTATAATGATATAATAAGAGTGTTTTTTTAAATTATGCTATAACATAGTTCTTAAATTAAACTAACAAAAAGTTACAGTTCACAGTTATATCTCAAGACATATGGGAATTAACAGTAATGACAAAAAAAGCAAGTAAAAGTGTTCGCAGTAATTCTAGGTTTGGCGTATTAATGCTTATAAATAGATGAATTTATCGCGCAGTATTATTAAAAGTAACAGGTGAAGGAAGACTTATGAGGAATAATTTGAAAAACAGCTATCGATTAATAAATCGAAGAAGCACTAAAAAGTTTAACATTGGTAATACTTCAATTGGCGGTGATTCGGCAATAACAGTACAATCAATGACTAATACCGATACACGCAATGTAAATGCGACAATTGAACAGATAAAAAGGCTGGAAGACGCAGGATGTGATATTGTTAGAGTTGCAGTTGTGGATACAGAAAGCTGCAATGCAATTAAAGAAATAAAAAAGTCAATCAGCATACCATTAGTAGCGGATATTCACTTTGATTATCGACTTGCGCTCGAGTGCATGAAAAACGGTGTAGATAAAATAAGGATAAATCCCGGAAACATTGGTGACACAGAGAGAGTAAGAAAAGTTGTAAATATGGCAAAGACTAGGGAGATACCTATAAGAATAGGTGTTAATTCAGGGTCTGTAGAAAAAAACATCATTGAAAAGTATAATGGAGTAACTTCCGAAGGTATGGTTGAAAGTGCGCTTGCCCATGTCAGAATACTTGAAGAGCTTGATTTTAACAGAATAGTTATTTCAATAAAAGCATCAAGTGTTGGTATGACTATTGATGCGTACAGGTTAATGTCACACAAATGTTCCTATCCGCTACATCTGGGAGTTACAGAAGCGGGCACGGTTTACACAGGTACAATAAAATCCTCGGTAGCATTAGGATGCCTGCTTGCAGAAGGTATCGGCGATACTATAAGAGTATCTCTTACTGGTGATCCTGTTGAAGAAATAAAGGCAGGACAAGCAATTTTAAAATCACTGGCACTTAAAAATAGTGGAATTGAGTTAGTGTCCTGTCCTACCTGCGGAAGGTGTCAAATTAACCTTATTGATATAGCAAATGAGGTGGAAAAAAGACTTCAGGGACTTGACTGCAATATAAAAGTTGCTGTAATGGGCTGTGCAGTCAATGGACCAGGAGAAGCCAAAGAGGCAGACATAGGAATTGCAGGAGGAAAAGATGAGGCTTTGTTATTTATGAAAGGAGAAATAATAAGAAAAATACCACAGGATAGAATAGTTGATGAGTTGGTTAATGAAATTAAAATCAACTTTATAAAATAAAAAATAATCTTCGATCCGCTTTGTTAATTAATGAGTAATGATTTAAAGCAATTTAGAGAGATTGTTAAAGTGGAACTGACAAATACTGCACATGTCATGAAGGAAGAGGAGCTTTTTTGCTTAAATGAGCATGACAAAGATTGGTAGCTTTACAAAAGAGGTAAAATCTGCAAAAGATAAGGGGTCATAAGGTCATGAAAAATGCAGCATACAGCGATTGGTTTTATTCACTAGTGAATGAAGACGACAGAGAGATAATAAGCACGCTAAAAATTGAAAGCGTTAATGTATACAAAAAATCAGGTTTCCTGGAAATAAAGGCTTCATCCCCAAAACTTATACCTGCAAATTCTCTTTGCAAACTTGAAGATTCGATAGTTCAAAAAATCGGGATAGAGGATGTTTCAATAAAAACTAAATTTCATATTGATTCCTCGCTAGAAGAAATTCTTAAGCAATATTTTGAAGATATTATATACATTGTTAACCGAAAGATTGCATCAAGTTATGGTATATTATGTGATTGCTCTTGGAAGCTAACTGGTTCCAAGCTAATAATAACCTTGCAAACAGTAGGAAGTGATGTTCTAAAGTCCCAAAAGTGTGATGCTATTATACAGAACACAATATACGATTTGTTTAGCCATAAAATAAGAGTTGAATTTGTCGACTTTGTTGCTGATGAAAATCTAAAACAGGAATATCTTAAAAAAAAGGAAAATGAAGAAAAGGAGCTTATAAGCAGAGTTATAAATATTCAAGATGGCAAATCTGTAAGGAAGAGGGCTTCTGGTAAGCGAAATGAAGATAGTTCTGACGAAATATTAAGGGTAATATTGGGTAAGAAATTTAAAGACAAGATTGTTCCTATGATAGAGTTAAACCAGGAATCCGGCAGGATAGCTGTTAGCGGTGATGTTTTTAAAGTAGAAACTAGAGAACTTCGGGGAGGGAAAATATTATTTTCTTTTGATGTAACCGATTATTCTAATTCCATTACAGCTAAGCTTTTCTTGGAAAAAGACAAGCTAGCGAGGATAAGCAAAGCAATTAAGGAAGGTATATCAGTAAATATCCGCGGGGAGGTTCAGTATGACAAGTATTCAAGAGATCTAGTGCTCCTTGCTACTGATATTATAGAGATTGAAAAAACAGTTAAAATGGATACTGCTGAAAAAAAAAGGGTAGAGCTGCATCTCCATACCCAGATGAGTTCTATGGATGGAGTTTCTCCAGTTAAAAGTATGGTAAATAGAGCAATTAGCTGGGGACATAAAGCTATTGCTATAACAGATCACAGTGTGCTTCAGGCTTATCCTGATGCGTATACTGCTGCAGGGAATGATATAAAAGTAATTTTCGGGTTAGAGTGCTACCTGGTTGATAGTCAGGTTCCCTTTGTATTTCACCCAAAGGGACAAAAACTTGAGGGTGAATTTGTCGTATTTGATATTGAGACTACCGGGCTTGATCCACATAAAGACAAAATCACTGAAATAGGTGCGGTAAAAGTCAAGAATGGAGATGTAGTGGAAGAGTACAACGCTCTAATAAATCCCGGGATTTCGATACCGGAGAACATAACCAAAATTACAGGCATTGATGATAGTATGGTCGAAGAGGCGCCCAGTATAGCCAAAGTGCTTCCCGAGTTTTTAAGTTTTGTGGGTAACAGTCCATTGGTTGCTCATAATATAGGATTTGATTATGGTTTTATAAAGCATAATTGCGAAATTTTAGAACACCCTATTGATTTTACCCTTATTGACACACTTGAGATGTGCCGTAAACTTTTTCCTAAATTTAAAAGTTACAAACTGAGCAGTATTGCTAAATCTATGAATATCAAATCGGATACATATCACCGTGCGTCATCTGATGCCTTTGTCACGGCCAGAATCTTTCTTAAATGCCTTAGTATTTTAAAGGACAAGGGTGCTGAAAGTATCAATGATCTGGAAAATATTCTTGGAACAGATGATAAAGAAATTTTAAGAGCGGAGATGTACCATGCAATTCTTCTTGCCAAAAATCAGACAGGCTTAAAAAACCTGTATAAGATAGTTTCGGAGTCTCATATAAAATACTTTTATAAGAAGCCACGAGTTCCTAAGAAACTTCTTCATGAGTTCAGAGAGGGAATTATAGTAGGTAGTGCCTGTGAAGCAGGAGAACTTTACCGGGCAATTTTGGATAAAAAGGATGAGAAAGAAATTGGCAAAATAGCGCAGTATTATGATTACCTTGAAATACAGCCACTTGGGAATAACCAATTTCTTATAAACAATGAGAAGCTAAACAGTAAGGAAGAACTAAAAAATATCAACCGTAAAATTGTAATGCTGGGAGAAAAGTATAAAAAGCCTGTAGTTGCAACATGTGATGTGCATTTTTTAGATGAAAGAGATGAGGTTTTCCGTAGAATTATCATGTACGGACAGGGTTATAGCGATGCTGATGAACAAGCTCCGCTATATTTTCGTACAACTGATGAGATGCTCAAGGAGTTTGATTATCTTGGGAACAGTAAAGCTTATGAAGTGGTAGTTGAAAATACTAACATTATTGCTGATATGATTGACGTAATTGTACCTGTTCCAAAAGGAACATTTGCGCCTAGAATCGAAGGCTCAGAACAAGAAATTAAGAATATGGCTGAAAGCAGAGCACAAAAGTTATATGGTGAGCCGCTACCTGATGTCGTGCGCAATCGATTGGATAAGGAGCTTAATTCAATTATCAAAAATGATTTTTCAGTAATGTATCTTATTGCTCAAAAGCTTGTTGCAAAATCCTTGGAAGATGGATACCTTGTCGGGTCAAGAGGTTCTGTGGGTTCGTCGTTTGTAGCAAACATGATAGGAATCACCGAAGTTAATTCACTTCAGCCTCATTATTTATGCGAAAACTGTAAATATTCTGAGTTTATTACAGACGGAAGTGTTGAGTGTGGCTTTGACCTGCCAAATAAGATTTGCCCAAATTGTGGAAATTCCTTAAATAAGGATGGTTTGGATATACCCTTTGAAACTTTTCTTGGGTTTGAGGGAGACAAGGAACCTGATATTGACCTTAATTTTTCAGGAGAGTATCAGCCGGTAGTGCATAAATATACCGAAGAGTTGTTTGGGACAGGTCATGTATTTCGCGCAGGTACAATATCAACTATTGCTTCTAAAACCGCTTATGGATTTGTTAAAGGATATCTTGATGAGCATGATAGTGTTGTAACAAATACAGAAATAAACAGACTGGTGCAAGGGTGTACAGGAATTAAAAGAACTACTGGTCAGCATCCTGGAGGAGTAATGGTTATTCCTCAAGATATGGAAATATACGATTTTTCACCTATTCAAAGGCCAGCTGATGATACTTCATCTGAAATAACAACAACTCATTTTGATTATAATTTTCTTCACGGGAGTATTTTAAAGCTAGATATACTAGGTCATACAGTTCCGACAATCATACGCATGCTAGAGGACTTGACTGGTTTAGACGCTACAAAGATACCTTTTGATGATGAAAAAACAATGAGCCTGTTTTCAAGCACACAAGCACTTAGTGTGTTACCTGATGATATAGGTTGCAGTGTCGGAACATTTGCAATACCTGAGTTTGGAACAGGTTTTGTTATAGGCATGTTGCTAGAAACCAAACCAAGCAAATTCTCGGAGCTTATAAGAATCTCAGGTTTGTCCCATGGAACGGATGTATGGCTAAATAATGCTCAAGATTTGATTCGGAAGGAAATTACCACGCTTTCAAAAGCAATATGCTGCCGTGATGATATAATGCTTTATCTAATTTATCAAGGGTTGGAGCCTAAAACAGCCTTTTTCATAATGGAAGATGTAAGAAAGGGAAAAGGGCTCACACCAGAATACGAAGAAACAATGAAGAAGAATAATGTGCCCGAATGGTATATAGAATCCTGTAAAAGAATAAAGTATATGTTTCCAAAAGCACATGCGGCAGCCTATGTAATGATGGCATACAGGATAGCATGGTTCAAGGTGAATTATCCATTGGAGTTTTATGCAACTCACTTTACAATTTGTGCTGATGATTTTGATGCAAGCATAATGATTTATGGTGACAAAAGAGTTAAGCTTGAAATAAAAAAACTGAAAGCCAAGGGGAATGATTTAACTCAGAAAGAGAAAAACACACTTACAATACTTGAAGTGGTTGTAGAAATGTATGCAAGGGGATTCAGTTTTCTCCCTGTGGATCTTTATGACTCTGATGCAGCAAGATTCACTATATGTGAGGGTAAAATACTTCCACCATTAAAGTCTTTGCAAGGTCTTGGACTCTCAGCTGCGCAGAACATTGTAGAAGCGAGAAAAGCAGGAGAGTTTACATCAGTAGAAGAGCTTAAACAAAAGTCCAAAATTAGTAAAGCAGTAGTTGACATGATGAGAGAAAATGGTTGTCTTGGCGATCTTCCCGAAAGCAATCAAATGAGCTTTTTCTAAGTCGACTTAAGCTGAGTATGCTCTAACTAACTGCCGAATAGTGCAAATAGTGACAAGAGATTACAGTTCATAGGTAGCTAAAGAGATATAGTGTAGCAATAGAACAGGCTAATTATTTTTGAGAAAACTAAAAGCAAATTGTTCTGTTGCTACACTATATCATGACATACTACCAACTAACTGTCAGACAACATAAAAGATAACAAAGAAAATAGACTGAAAAATAGTTAAATAATATATTGATTAATGTAAACAATAGTGATATAATTATGCGGTGACTAATATCAAATCGCATTACATGTAAAAGAGTGGGTCGTTCCCACTCTTTCGTATTATTGGTGCACGCAATCATTATGGAGGATGTTATGGGAAAAAGAAAAGTAGAAGAAATTGTAGAGGACATTACGCAGCCCATAGTAGATAAGTACGGATTTGAATTTGTGGGTATTGAATATGTAAAAGAAGGAGCCAACTGGTTCTTAAGAGCATATATAGACAAACTAGGCGGTATAACTATAGATGATTGTTCAATTGTCAGCAATGAATTGAGCAAAAAACTTGACGAAGCGGATCCTATACCGGGGAGTTATTATTTGGAAGTTTCGTCCCCAGGCTTGGAAAGACCTCTTAAAAAAGATAGTGATTTTAAAAGGTACGCTGGTGAATTAGTTCAAGTTAAAACCTTTAGTGCGGTTGATGGACAAAAGGAATTTGAAGGCATTTTAGTGGGTTTGATAGATGGGAATATTGAGATAAGGCAGAATGAGGAGATTCTCAAATTTCCCAGAACAGATATTGCTTCAGTGAAAAGGGCATTCAAATTTTAAAGTAATTTTTTTTTGAGTTGCTTAAGGTTGCGATTTCGCATGATTGAAAGTGAAAAAAACAGGCTTAAATAAAATAGAGATTATGAATGACGGGAGGTTGAATTAAAGAGATGAGTGCAGAATTAATTTATGCGCTAAAACAGTTGGAAAAGGAAAAAGGTATTGATAAGGAGGTTCTGCTTGATGCGATGGAAGCTGCTCTTATTTCAGCTTATAAAAAGAATTTTGGAGCTGGGATGAATGTTAAAGTAGACATTAACAGAAGTAGCGGCGATGTTAAGGTATACGCTTTGAAGCTTGTGAAAAATGAAGTAGAGAATATACAAAATGAAATATCTCTTGAAGAAGCGCGAGAAATAAATTCTCTTTTAATAGAAGGCGATACTGCAGAGATAGAAGTTACACCAAGAACTTTTGGAAGGATAGCTGCTCAAACGGCAAAGCAGGTTGTAGTCCAAAGAATTAGAGAAGCTGAAAGAGATATCATTTACGATGAATTTTTCAATAAGGAAAGTGATATAGTTACAGGCATTGTGCAGAGGATGGAACGTAAAAATATAATTATTGACCTAGGAAAGGTTGAAGCAATATTAGTACCATCAGAACAGGTTGCAGGTGACGAGTACAAATTTGGCAATAGAATCAAGGTATATATACTTGAGGTCAAAAAGACTCCAAAAGGACCACAGATTATGGTTTCAAGAACGCATCCTGGGCTTGTTAAACGCTTGTTTGAGCTTGAGGTTCCTGAAATTCATGATGGTGTTGTGGAAATAAAGAGCATTGCTCGTGAGCCGGGGTCAAGAACTAAGATAGCAGTTTTTTCAAGAGATGACAATGTGGATCCGGTTGGAGCTTGTGTGGGGCAAAAAGGAATAAGAGTGAACACGATTGTTGATGAACTTAAAGGTGAAAAAATAGATATTATTAAATGGAGTAGTAATACAGAAGAATATATATCAAGCAGCTTAAGTCCTGCCAAAGTTATAAGGGTTGATCTTAATGAGGGGGCAAAATCAGCTAAAGTTACTGTTCCTGATTTTCAGCTATCCCTTGCTATTGGAAAAGTAGGGCAGAATGCAAGACTTGCAGCAAAGCTTACCGGATGGAAAATAGATATTAAAAATGAATCGGAACTTCGTGCAGCTATTGAACAGCAACTTTTAAATTATGATCAAGACTTTAATCCTGAAAGTATGGAAGATGAATATTCTGAGGAATCTTATCAGGAAGTTTTTGTTGAAGATGAAGATGACAACTTCGATAATGAGTATGAAAGCGTTTAAGGCAGCTTTACGAAAAAGATGTTGAGTATTTTTATGACAGGGAGTAGGAACTGGCCATATGAAAAAAAAGAAAGTGCCGATGAGAATGTGTATCGGTTGTATGGAAATGAAGCCCAAGAGAGAACTTGTTAGGGTTGTGAAAACTAAAGCTGATGAAATAACTGTGGACTTTACTGGTAGAAAGCCTGGTAGAGGTGCTTATCTATGCAATGATATTGAGTGCCTTAAGAAAGTAAAAAAAACTAGGAGATTAGAAAAAGCTTTTGAGACATCAATAAGCGGTGAAATTTTTGATGCGTTAACAGTTCAGGTGGGAGATAACAATGATGGGAATTAATAATGTATATTCCCGGATAGGTCTTGCGCAAAAAGCGGGGAAACTTGTTTCAGGAGCATTTGGGTGTGAAAAGAGTATTAAGAGTGGGCAAGCTGAGCTGGTTATTGTAACAGAGGATGCATCCTTAAATACTAGAAAAAAGTTTGAGCAAATGTGTAATTTTTACGTAGTTAAGTTTAGGTTTTTCGGGAAAAAGGAACTAATGGGGAGGTATCTTGGAAAGGACAACAGATCAGTGGCAGCAGTTTTGGATTTTAACTTATCCAAACTGATTATCGATTCAATCGATAACCTTGAAAATTATACGGGGGTGAAGGATATTGAAAAAAACTAGAATTTATGAATTGGCAAAGGAACTAAATACTACAAGTAAAAGGTTGATAGAGAAACTTGGGGAAATTGACATATCAGTTAAAAATCATATGAGCTTTCTGGATGAGAACCAGTTAAGTGCCCTCTATGACCATATTGGAGTTATAAGGCATAAAGACAGTAGCAATGCAGAAGCTGACAAAGATTCGCCAGAGCCTCCAAAAGCATCAAAAAGAACAAAATCCAGGAAAGAAACTGTTGATATACCAACTATTATCCGTAAAACCGAGATTGTTATAGATTCCAAAGCCAGTTCGGGAAGCCAAAGATTTCCGGCGAGTACCGATAATAAAAAAGAAATAAAACAGACAGACAAGAAAAAGAAGCGTAAAAAAGACTTTGTTAAGGTCACAGATGATTCTTCTGGTTTAAGACCGGGACTTGCAAGAAGCACTGGTTTTGATTATATGAACGAGCTTTTAAATGAAAAGAAGGCTCAAAGAAAGAGAGAAGAAGAGGAAAAGTTAAGAGAAGAGAAAGACAGTGAACAAAAAGATAAAAATCAAAAAGAAAAGGTTTCTATTAAGCCTGAAAATAAGCCTGAAAATGAAAAACATAATGAGAAGGTAGCCAAGACGCAAGAGAAAAAGGCAAGCAAAAGTGAAACCGAAGCTGTGCCTGATGAAGTACTTAAAAGAACTTTGGTTAGTCAAGATAATGTCACAGGAACAGGTAATGAGCCTAAAGAGAATTTGAAATCTGAAACTAAATTGACACAAGTTCAGGCAAAATCTGAAATAGAACATAAAAATATTCAAAAAGAAGTTAAAGCTGATGAGAAAGACGAGAATAAATATAAATCCATGACTAGTGAGACTGATAAAACACAAGGTTCGGTACAGACTGAACTAAAGAAAGAAAAATGGGATAGTAAAAAAGATGTGCCAAAAACACAAAAAAGAGCAGAAAAAACAGAGGCAGATGTAAAGAATACCGAGAGGAAAAGTTTAACTGATAAGAGTGCTATGAATACAGAAAACAAAAAAACTGTTGAAGGTCATAAAACATCCGAAATAAAAGAACAAAGGAATGAGTTAAGCAAACGTAAGCCTAAGTTTGCATTTGATAATAGAAAAGATGAAGACAAAAACATTGATAAAACAAGTAGAATTGGCAGAAAAGATTCGGATCAATTTGCGAAAAAGAAAAGAAGTGAACCGAAGCAACTGCCAGATGCAATCATTCCTGATACCATAAACACAGGTTTAAAGCAGGAAAAACCTAAACCGATCAAAAAAGAATATGAAAACAAGTATCAGAGCAAATCTGATAAAAAGGAAACAAAACGTGAAACTGTTAAGCAAAGTGGAAGGAATAAAAGAGTTTCACCTGAGTCGTTGATAATAGGTCAAAAGAAGAAGGTATCTGAAGTCTTGACTGACAAATATGAACTTGATTTTTTGGATGATACAGCTTTTGCAAAGAAGAAAATGCCAAAACCGGCGAGAGGCATGAAAAAAGCACAACCGAAACCGAAGCATATACCCAAAAAAGCTGTTTTAACTTCAATAACCGTTCCCGAATCATTGACTGTCAAAGATCTGGCTGAAGCTCTTAAGAAAACCTCCAGCGAGGTAATCAAGAAACTTATGGGGTTGGGAGTTATGGCAACTCTTAATCAGGAAGTAGATTTTGACACTGCGACATTAGTTGCTGATGAATTTGGAGTAAAGACCGAAAAAGAAATCAGTGTTAATGTAGAGGATATACTATTCGATGATTCTGAGGATAAGCAAAGCGACCTTGCGTCAAGACCACCAGTTGTTGTTGTTATGGGTCATGTAGATCATGGAAAAACATCGCTTCTAGATGCTATAAGAAAGACTAATGTTACTGTTACTGAAGCAGGTGGTATAACGCAGCATATAGGAGCATATATGGTTGAGATTAATGGAAGAAAGATTACATTTTTAGATACGCCCGGTCATGAAGCTTTTACTTCTATGCGTGCGCGCGGAGCACAAGTTACAGACGTCGCTATTCTAGTAATCGGAGCGGATGATGGTATAATGCCTCAGACAATTGAAGCAATTAACCATGCAAAAGCAGCTAATGTAACTATGGTTATTGCAATTAATAAAATTGATAAGCCGGGGGCAAATCCTGACAAGATAAAACAACAGCTGACCGAGCACGGTCTTCTGCCTGAAGAATGGGGTGGAGACACAATTGTTGTCAATGTTTCAGCAATAAAAGGAACAAATATAGATGAGCTTTTGGAAATGGTTATCCTAAGTGCAGATGTTCTTGAATTGAAAGCCAATCCTAACAGGCAGGCTAAAGGTACTGTTATTGAAGCTAAGCTGGATAAAAACCGTGGCGCAGTTGCGACTCTTCTTGTTCAAACTGGTACTTTATACAGTGGTGATGCACTCATAGCAGGTACTGCAATGGGGCATATAAGGGCAATGACAGATGACAAAGGAGAAAAAATTGAAAGTGCTGGACCATCCACGCCTGTAGAGATCTTAGGGTTGGATGAAGTACCACAAGCTGGAGAAGTATTTTATTCGGTAAGTGATGAAAGGCTTGCAAGGCAACTTGTTGATGAGAGGAAACAAAGTCAGAGAGAAGAACAGATAAAATCCCATACTAGAGTAACATTGGAGGATTTGTTCTCACAGATTCAAGCTGGAGACGTCAAGGAACTCAATATTATTGTCAAAGCCGACGTGCAAGGTTCTGTGGAAGCTGTCAAGCAGTCTTTAGAGAGGCTTACCAATGATGATGTAAAGATTAAAATAGTTCATGGTGGAGTAGGCGCAATTAATGAATCAGATGTGAAGTTAGCGGAAGTAACAAATGCTATAATCATTGGGTTTAATGTAAGACCCGGTGCAAATGTGGATGAGGCAGCAAAAAATGCAGGAGTAGATATGAGAATGTACAGGGTTATCTACACTGCTATTGAAGACATACAAGCTGCTATGAAAGGTATGCTTGATCCTACATTTAAGGAAGTAGTAATTGGTCATGCCGAAGCAAGACAAATCTTTAAGGTTTCTGGTATGGGAACTATTGCGGGTTGTTATGTTACTAACGGAAAGGTAATGAGAAGCTCTGAAGTTAGAATTGTTAGAGATGGTATAGTAATTCATGAAGGAAAACTGGCTTCATTAAAAAGATTCAAGGATGATGCAAAAGAGGTAGCTCAAGGTTTTGAATGTGGAATTATGATAGAGCGGTTCAATGACATTAAGGAAGGCGATGTTATAGAGGCATTTATTATAGAGGAAGTAAGGGAACATTAAAAGTAACCTACTCAGCTTTCCCATACAAACACCTCTTAAGAAAGTTGAGTGAGTGCGTATAACGAAAAAAAGGAGATGGTGTGGATGGTAGACAGAACAAATAGAATTGCTGAGGAAATGAAGAAAGAAATAAGTAATATTATTCTTAATGAATTAAAGGATCCCAGACTTCCATCCATGGTAAGCATAACTCATGTTAAAGTAACAAAAGACCTTAGATATGCAAAAATATATGTAAGCGTGCTTGGAGATGAGGAACAAAAAAAGAATGCAGTAATTGCTTTGAAAAGTGCAGCTGGATTTATTAGAAGAGAAATTGGTCAAAGAATCAAAATGAGATTAACTCCTGAATTAACTTTTGAAATAGACAACTCTATTGAGCAAGGGGTTTATTTGAACAAACTAATAGATGATGTTATGAAAGAACAAAAATGATGTATCTTATTACCCAAAAAGTATATTAACTACTTTTTGGGCAATAAGCAATGTGTGAATATTCATAAAGAAGTATTGCACTTAAGTTTATTAGACTGAATAAATAAACACTTGGAGGTTGTTATGCTAAGTGACATAGCTGTCCTGATTGATAAATGGGAAAAGGTAACCATATTACCGCATATTTCTGCGGATGGAGATTGCTTAGGTTCGAGTTTTGCACTAGGTCTTGCTCTTAAAAAAAAAGGCAAGATTGTTACAGTTTATATTGAGGAGGAAATTCCTGGGAATCTTGACTTTTTGCCGGGTGGCGAGCTGGCAGTTGTATACACCGGGGAGCCTATAGACCCAGCACTTGTTATTACTATTGATTCAGGAGATATTGAACGTCTTGGTCAAAGACACAATATTTTTAAATTAGCTGATACGACGGTTAACATAGACCATCATGCTACAAACACGCATTATGCTAAGTACAACTATGTTAATACTGATGCGGCAGCGGTAGGCGAGATTATATACAAATTGATAGACCTTTTAGGAATAGAACTAGACATTAGAATTGCAGAGTGCCTGTATGTAGCGATAACAACTGATACTGGTGGATTCAGATATAGTAATACTACTCCTAAAACCCATTGCATTGCAGGAAGCTTGATAAAATATGGTGTTGATATAGCTGAGATTTCAGCTAGAGTGTTTGAGCGCTCATCTTACTCAAAGGTCAAGTTGATGGGAGCAGCAATAGAAAAGCTTGAGATTTTGGAAAATGGACGGTTATCTGTTATTTTGGTTACAGAAGATATGATGATTGCAGCAGGAGCCAATGAAGAAGACAGTGATGGTTTGGTAAATATTGCGAGAAATATTGAAGGAGTTGAGGTCGCAGTATTGCTACGACAAAAAAACAGCAATGAAGTAAAGGTTAACTTGCGCTCTAATGGAGACATTGATGTATCAAAAATAGCTGTTAAGTTTTCAGGAGGAGGGCATCCGAAGGCTGCTGGATGTACTTTAATAGGGGATTTTGAAGAAGTTACAAAACAGCTGATTGCAGTCGTTAAAGACTTTTTGTCAATAGACTAAAAAAGTTGTTTTATGGCTACTTTTAAGAGACAATCATAATAGGACGATTAATCATATACAGGATAGTGAAATAGGAAATTGATGAACGGTATAATAAATGTTCTTAAGCCTCCAGGTATGACATCCTTTGATGTTGTGGGATACCTTCGGAGAATTCTTAAAACTAAAAAAATAGGACATACTGGAACATTGGACCCGGCTGCATGTGGGGTTCTGCTAGTGTGTGTAGGAAATGCAACTAAAGCTATTGAGTTTTTGACAGACGATAATAAAAGATACACAGCAGAGCTTACCCTAGGGATAGAAACAGATACCCAGGATTCTACAGGTCAAATTTTATCCTGTAAAAATGCAAATATAAGTGCTGAGAGTATTAAAGAAGCTATAGAGTTTTTTAAAGGTGATATATTGCAGATTCCTCCGATGTATTCAGCTATAAAGCTTAATGGGAAAAAGTTATATGAGCTGGCAAGACAGGGCATTAGTGTAGAAAGAGAAGCCAGAAAAGTTCATATTTATTTTATAGAAATATTAAGCATAAATAAAGATAAAGTGTTATTTGATGTAAAATGTTCAAAGGGTACATACATAAGGACGCTTTGTGCTGATATGGGTAAAAAGCTGGGATGTGGCGGACACATGTCATTCCTTTTAAGGACAGCAGCAGGGGGCTTCACACTAGACACAAGCCTTACTATCCAGCAAGTTGAAGAGTATGCTAAAAACGGTGAGATCGCAAGCAAACTAATCAAAGTAGAGAGTGTGTTTTCTGACTTAAACCACATAAGAATGAGCGCTAATCAATTTAAGTTGTTCATAAATGGCGTTTTCGTAAAAACTTCAAATACGCTTTTAAAAGAAGGTGATATTTTAAAAGTGTATGACCATAATAATAAGTTTTCTGCTATCGGAGAAGTAATTAGGAGAGATAGTTTATACATTAAATCAAAAAAACAGTTCATTTAAGTGCTTAAAATGGTACAATAGCATATGATTTTGGGGGAAGAAAATGAGAGTTATATATAGTCCAAATAATGAAAGCGTTACTGATAACAGGCACACTGGAGTAGGATTAGGGACATTTGACGGCTTACATATAGGGCATATGGCTTTAATAAATACACTAGTTAGTGAAAGCAAGCTTCTTGGGTTGAAGTCAGTGGTTTATACTTTTTTAAAACACCCTTCGAACGTAATAAAAGAGAAACCTTTCACTTCCTTAATAACTTCGCCGGACAAGAAGATAGAGCTTTTGTCAGAAACTAATGTGGATTATCTATATTTTGAAGAGTTTAATGCAAATTTTAGAAAGCTGAGTTCTGAAGGTTTTGTTAAAAATATTCTTGTGGACAAGCTCTTAATTAAGCTTGCAGTTGTAGGGTTTAATTATAGATTTGGGCACAAGGGTCAAGGAGATGTCAATGAGCTTAAAAGATTTGGACAAAAGTATGGATTTGAAGTCATTGTAATTCCCGAAATACGAATAGACAATGAGAGCATCAGCAGCACCATTATCAGAGAACATATAAAAAAGGGAAACTTGGATAAAGTATTTAAGCTTTTGGGACGCCACTACTCTATTAACGGCAGGGTTACCAGTGGAAAAAAGATAGGAAACACCTTAGGATATCCAACTGCTAATATAGAACCAGCGGATTATCTGGCATTGCCGCCATTTGGTGTTTATATTACCTGTACCTTAATACAGGGGAAAAAGCACTATAGTGTTACCAATATCGGCTTAAACCCTACCATTGGCAGTCTAAAGCGACCAATTATTGAAACGCACATATTGAATTTAAATCAAAATTTGTATAATGAGAAGATAGAAGTTTATTTTATTTCCAAATTGAGGGAGGAGAGAATATTCAATAACAAAAATGAGTTAGCAGTGCAAATTTGTTCTGATGTTAAATCAGCGAAGGATTATTTTTCTTTATATGAAGGTAACGGAAGGGGAAGACAATCAGATGATTCAAGTAAAGAATGAAAACAACCAAAGAACAAAAGCGATTTTAATGATTCTTTTAGCAGGAGTACTTTGGAGCACTGCAGGCGTTTTAATAAAATGGATATCATGGAATCCTGTTGCTATTGCAGGTATGAGGAGCGGGATAGCAGCACTTATAATTTTAGCATATATGAAAAAACCTAAAATACGCTGGTCCAAAGCCGCGATTGCAGGAGCTTTAGCATATGCTACTACAGTTATAACTTTTATTTCTGCAAATAAGTTTACAACATCAGCTAATGCAATCTTGCTGCAGTATACTTCGCCAATTTATGTTTTAATTTTAGGGGCATGGTTTTTAGGCGAGAGAGCTACAAGAATAGACTTGGTATCAGTTATCTTTACGATTTTTGGAATGATTCTGTTTTTCTTTGATGATTTGTCAGGAGGAAATCTCTGGGGAAATTTGCTTGCAATATTAAGTGGACTTTCGTTTGCAGCCATGGTAATGTTTCTTAGAAAACAGAAAGATAGCCACCCTCTTGAATCAGTGCTTTTGGGAAATATTATAACTGCAATTATCGGATTACCTTTTATGTTTATATCAATTCCAACTGATGCAAAGAGCTGGAGTGGCCTTCTGCTTATGGGAATATTTCAACTGGGTTTATCATATATTCTTTACGCAGGCGCCATTAAACATGTCACTGCTTTGGAAGCTTCTCTAATACCGATAATTGAACCAATTCTTAATCCTTTATGGACGTTTGTTTTGATGGGAGAAGTCCCAGGCTTATGGGCGTTTGTAGGAGGTATGGTAGTATTAGGCTCTGTTGTCGGGAAATATTTATATGTATTGATACAGTCAAAAAAGAATAACGTTACAGTTCACAGGTAGCTAAAGAGATATAACTTTTGCAATGTTAGGAAACATTAGCGAAATGCAGCTCTTGCAAATGAAGCGTAGTTTCCGATATTGCGAAAGTTATATCTCAATATGTAGGGTCTGAACAGTAAAAGAATAACAATTTTTGTCCGGGAAAAAGGCAGAATACTATTGAATAGATAAACTGTTTTTTATTATACTATAACTGTAAACAGCAATTTTTTTCGGGTATTAATCATATAAGATTGCACCACATTGCATCGAAGCTACAAGCTTTTTCGTGCTAGATGCAAAAAGACTTTCTTTGTGACTTGCTTAAGGAGCAATCATTATAATACTTTTTTTGAAAGGACAGATGAAATGAATGAAATATTAGTAATGGAAGAGGTTTCAAAGATAGCTTCTTTTAATGGTATTAATGTATACAACATTAAAACGGACAAATTCAAAACAAATACAGTTCATATTTTTTTCTGTGATGATCTAAGCTATGAAAATGTAACTAAAAACGCTCTTGTACCTGCAGTTTTAAGAAGGGGAAGCCAAAATCACCCTTCATTTCGTGATTTATCGCAATATCTTGAGCAGTTGTATGGTGCGTCCTTTGATTGCGGTGTCTCAAAAAAGGGAGAACGCCAGATAATTCAGTTTTATATTGAATATGTTTCTGAAAAATATACGGGAAAAGATGATAGGCTATCCGAAAAAGCTCTGGATCTTCTAGAAGAGATCATAACACAACCACTTTTTGAAAATGGATTGTTTAAAAAGTCTTATGTGGATCAGGAAAAGGAAAACTTGAGGAGGAGAATAGAAAGCCGTATAAATGACAAGGTACGTTATGCTGTAGACAGATGTCTTGAGGAGCTGTGCAAGGGCGAACCCTATGAGCTTCACGAATATGGATTAATAGACCAGCTTGAAAATATAACAGAGGAAGATTTGCAAAAGCAATACAAGTATATTATTGAAACACTACCTGTGTTTGTGTTTATTTCAGGTGATAATGATAAAGAAGCACTGGAAAAGATAGTTAACAGACTAAAACAAATACCTAGGGGGAATATTAAAGAGCTGTCTGACACCGTTGTTTCTGACAAACCAGTTCAGAAGATACGTGAAGTTACAGAGAAGATGAATATAACTCAAGGTAAATTATCAATGGGATTTAAAACAAATACAGCAACTTTTGAGGATGACTACTACGCCTTGGCGGTTTATAACGGAATACTTGGCGGAGGCATACATTCAAAGCTGTTTCAAAATGTTAGAGAAAAGGCAAGCCTGGCATATTATTCTTTTTCTAGACTTGATAAGTTCAAAGGTCTTATGGTAATCAGCAGTGGTGTAGAAATAGAAAACAAACAGAAAGCAATAGATATAATTAAGGAGCAATTACAGGAAATAAAAAAAGGAAATATAACTGATTATGAGTTTAATTCAACTCTCAAGGCTTATGAGACAGGAGTAAAATCCATGGCTGACAGTCATATAAGAATAGTGGATTTTTATTTTAGTCAAGCACTTTTTGGCACTGATGATACTCTGGAAACACTTATTAAAAAGATTAATCGAGTAACGAGAGATGAAGTGATAAATGTTGCCAAAAAGATTGAGCCAGGAGTTGTTTATTTTCTTACATCAATGGATTAGTTGGTAATAAAGATGATTGGTTAAATAGTAATTCGAAGGATGGAAGGTTGGAGAGCTTGTTGGTTATATAGTTTGTAATTGACAACCAACAGTTGATTATTAAAGCGAGGAGAGTACTTATGAAGATTAATACTATTGAATACAGTAACATTAATGAAAAAATACATGTTTATGAGCATGAGAGTGGTCTTAAGGCTTTTGTAGTGCCAAAAAAAGGTTATTCAGAAAAGCATGCAACCTATGCGACTAATTATGGTTCTGTGAATAGTGAATTTGTAATTCCCGGAGACAAAAATTTAACTTGTGTACCTGACGGAATTGCGCACTTTTTGGAACATAAGCTGTTTGACCAAGAAGACGGCAGTGTCATGGATAAATTCTCAAAACTAGGTGCAAGCCCTAATGCTTATACAGGTTTTAATCAGACTGTATACCTATTTTCGTGCACAGATAATTTTTATGAGAATTTTGACCTGTTGCTTAACTTTGTTCAAAGTCCTTTTCTGACCGATGAGAGTGTAGAAAAGGAGAAGGGAATTATAGGTCAGGAAATAAGGATGTACCAGGACAATCCAGGATGGAGGGTATACTTTAATCTGCTGGATGCATTTTATAAAAATAATCCTGTTAAAATTGATATTGCAGGGACAATTGATAGTATCTCTAGTATAAATAAAGAAGTGCTGTATAAATGCTACAATACTTTTTACCATCCTTCCAATATGATAGTACTGGTAGTCGGTGATGTTGAGCCAGAAAAGATTTTTGAGCAGGTTAGTAAGAATATAAAAACGAGGGAGAGTAAAGGAGAAATAAAAAGGATATTTCCCGACGAACCTGATAAAATAAACAAAGATTATATTGAGCAAAGTATGTCAGTTTCAACACCATTGTTTCAGATGGGCTTTTTAGACAAAGCCGGTTTTACAGGGAGAGATCTTATAATGCGTGACGCAGCTGTAACCATACTTTTAGACATGATTATGGGCAGGAGTTCAGAGCTATATGACCGTTTATATAATGAGGGATTGATTAATAGTTCTTTCGATTTTGATTATAGTATTGAGGAAAGTTATGCCCATTCTGTTTTTGGAGGTGAATCAACAGATGCTATTCGTGTAAAGCAGGAGATTATTGAAGAAATAAACAGATTAAAAAGCAAAGGGCTGGATAATTCCGCCTTTGAAAGAATAAAGCGAGCAAAATTAGGGAGGTTCTTAAGGCAGCTCAACTCTGTACAAGGTATTTCACATTCCTTTATATCTGTTTATTTCAAAAAGGTCTATGTGTTTGACTATGCCCAAATTTATGATAAAATAACTTTTGAATATATTAAAAAAGTTTTTGACGAGCATTTTACAATGGACAATCTAGCATTATCAATTGTAAAGCCCGTATAGGGGGGTTTTTTATGAACACAATACAATTTCCAGACCTTGGAATAAGCCTAAACATTGATCCGGTGTTGTTCTCATTGGGAGAAATTAAAGTTTATTGGTATGGTGTCATTATTGCTGTCGCTTTCATTATTGCTGTTATGCTATCATTAAGAGATTGCAAAAAAATCAATATCGATCAAGAGGATCTTATTGATGCAATCTTATTTGCTGCCCCAATAGCTGTAATCTCTTCTCGTTTATTTTATGTTTTTTTTAGTTGGTCAGATTTTAAAGACAATTTTTCTGATATCTTTAAAATATGGAATGGAGGTCTAGCAATTTATGGTGCGGTGATTGGGGCTGCTATTGCAGCTGTTATTTTTTCGAAATACCGTAAGGTTAACGTATGGAAATTGCTTGATGTTGTTGCTCCCTATCTCATAATGGCTCAGGGTATAGGTCGATGGGGAAATTTTGTGAACCAGGAAGCATTTGGGAAAAACACCTTACTCCCCTGGGGAATGACCGGTAACAAAATCGTAAGCCAGCTTAATATTTACCGATTGGAAGGTATTAATGTAAATCCTAATTTACCAGTGCATCCTACTTTCCTTTATGAATCACTCTGGAATTTTGCCGTCTTTGCTGTACTTTTATGGTATCGAAAACGTAAAAAAGTAGATGGTGAAATGTTTTTCCTTTATATGGTACTATATGGTTGTGGAAGGTTCTGGATTGAGGGACTCAGGCTTGACAGCCTTTGGTTTGGACCGTTTAGAGTATCTCAACTTTTAGCTTTTTTATTTGTGATTGTTTTTGCGACTTTAATATATGTGACCAGGAAGAAGCTGGTTGCTCAGAATTTTGAATCTTCTGTAGAGGTTAAAAGCGAGTACGCGGATGTTCTTAAAACTATGAAAGAAATAGACGCACTAGATGAAGAAACCAAAGCATCCGAAGAAGCAGAAGAAGCAGAAGAAGCAGAAGCAGAAGCAGAAGAAGCAGAAGAAGCCGAAGAAGAATTTGAATCTGTTTTTTCTGTTGAAAGCTTAGATGAAGATGAAGATGAATATGAATATACAATTGATGAATATGATGAAGATGAAGAGGAAATGGATGACATAGTTGATGATATAATTGATGAGCTAAATGATACCCGAAAATTTGAGGATGATAAGAATGCTGAAGAAACAAAAAATGATATAAATACTGAAAAAGTAAGTGGTGAAAATAAAGAAATTTCTGAATGATAAAATATTTTGAATGAAAAAGACGAAGATCTTGGTGGCTGCGAAGACAGCTATAGAAGAGGTATTAATAGTTAAGTGTTGGGGGAAATTTAATGTATTCAGTTGAGAAAATACCTAGTGAAAGCCTTGTAAAGCATTTTGATTATCTTCTAATCACAGCTGTTCTTATATTATCAGGGATAGGAGCTGTTGCTGTTAAAAGTGCTAGTCTTGTGATGCCTCACGGTGCTGACGGTTCAAGAATGCCAGTTGTTCAAGTTGCAGCGATAGTACTTGGAGTAGTGGCAGCTCTGATTTTAAGCTCAATTGATTATCAATATTTTAAAAATTTCGGGTTTATTTACTACTTTGCTTGCGTAGCTCTATTAGTTCTCGTTTTAAAATTTGGAACAGGAGAGGAATATGGAAGTAAAAGCTGGCTTAATATTGCAGGATTTGGCTTTCAACCTTCTGAATTTGCAAAAATAGGTTTTATATTTGTTGTAGCCTATTACCTGGAGAAAATAAACGAAACCGAAGACAAAACAAAAAAATTGTTTCTTCTGGCGCTTTTTTCAGCAATACCTGTTGGACTTGTTCTTCGTCAGCCGGATATGGGTACAGCATTAGTATATATCGCTATATTTTGTGCCATGGTGTTTATTGCAGGTCTGGCTTATAAATATATTGGTATGGGGTTATTGGCGTCAATTCCTGTGTTTATTACAGGCTGGCTTTTTGTTCTTGATGACTATCAAAAAAATAGATTCAGAGCACTATTTGCCCCTGAAGCAGGTGCTACTACCTATACATTTAATGTAATAAGATCAATAATGGCAATAGGCTCAGGAAGATTACATGGTCAGGGGCTGTTTCAGGGAATTCAAACTCAAAATGCAGGTGTCCCTGTTAAGGAATCAGACTTTATATTTTCAGTCATCGGAGAGGAATTTGGATTTATCGGTACTATTGTTGTTGTAGTGATTATACTTTCTATTGTTTTACGTTGTATATATATTGCAAGATCAGCTAGGGACAAATTTGGTTCCTATATAGTTATTGGTATAGCTGGAATGTTTGGGTTTCATTTTATTGAAAACATAGGGATGAGTATAGGACTTCTTCCGGTTACTGGAATCCCTCTTCCTTTTGTAAGTGCTGGCGGTACCTCCATTCTTGCTAACTATCTTGCTTTAGGCGTTGTATTAAGTGTCTCTGCAAGACGAAAAAGAGCTTACTTTGGAGAAGAGTAAGTCCTACCTACCCAATTATCATCTACCTGACCAACCACCTAACCAAGTGAATTCACTCTTTTAGTCCCACTATGTTATTATTCAGAGTTAACATTGTTTGTTGTTTACTCTTTATTCGGAAATATTTCGCGAACCATCATCTATCAAACCATCTATCAAACCATCATCTATCAAACCATCTATGCAACCGTCTATTAAACAATCTATCCAACCAATTAACCAACTTTTATCTAGTCCTTTAGTCCTGTTTTGCTAATTACTAAAAAAAATTTAAAAAAACACTTGCCTAATAGCAAAACTTAGTATACAATTTGTTTAGAAGTGGTGAGAAATGGAGCGAAGTGGTGGACAGTGCCAAATACTGAGGTGAAATAATTGTTTTGTGGTGAGTATCAACACACTCTAGATACTAAAGGTAGGGCAATAGTGCCTTCTAAGTTTAGAGAAGAACTTGGAGAGAAATTTATTATAACCAAGGGCTTGGATGATTGCTTGTTTGGATATTCACTGCCCGAGTTTGAAGGTATTGCTCAAAAACTGCGCCAATTACCGTTTACAGATACTGATGTCAGAGCTTTTGTAAGGTTCTTTTTTGCAGGAGCAGCTGAATGTGAAATGGACAAGCAGGGAAGAATATTGATACCGCAGAACCTTCGAGATTATGCTGGACTAGACAAAGATATTTGCATCATTGGAGTTTCTACAAGGATAGAGATTTGGGACAAAGATAAATGGGATAAGTGCAGCGGAGGCAATCAGATTTCTGCAAATATAGCTGAAAAGATGGCAATGTTGGGAGTATAGAAGAAAATGGAATTCAATCACACTCCGGTAATGTTAAATGAGTGTTTAGAAGGACTGAATATTAAACCTGAAGGAATTTATATTGATGGTACGGTTGGAGGCGGCGGACACTCTTTAGAAATATTAAAAAGACTTGGAGTAAAAAGTACACTTGTGGGAATTGATCAAGATGAATATGCACTTGTTGCAGCTAAGAAAACACTTGAAAATATCCCAGCGCAGGCACGAATTATATTGGTTCATTCAAATTTTAGCAACATAAGGTCAATTTGTTTAGATAATAAGATAAAAGAAGTAGATGGTATATTGCTTGATATAGGGGTTTCATCTCACCAACTAGATGTAAGTGAAAGAGGATTCAGCTATATGAAGGATGCTCCTTTGGATATGAGAATGAATAAGGAACAGATTTTAACAGCTAGGGTCATAATTAATGAATATGACAGAAAAGAACTAATAAGAGTCATAAGAGACTATGGTGAAGAGAAATGGGCGGTGCGGATAGCTGATTTTATTGTAAGGGCGAGGCAGCAAAAGGCAGTTAATACAACCGCAGAGCTGGTAGATATTATCAAAGCAGCCATACCCAGTAAGGCAAGAAAAACTGGACCTCACCCTGCAAAAAGAACTTTTCAAGCAATAAGGATAGAAGTTAATAATGAATTGGGAGTTCTAAAGAAAGCTTTGGAAGATGGAATATCAGTGTTGGGAAATGGCGGAAGATTCTGTGTTATCAGCTTTCATTCGCTAGAGGACAGAATTGTAAAAGAGTCATTTGTAAATTTTGTTAAACCGTGTACATGCCCTCCAGAATTTCCGGTATGCATCTGTGGGAAAAGACCGCAGGCTCGATTTATAACACGAAAGCCTCTGGTAGCAAAGGGTGAAGAAGTTGAAAGAAACCCAAGGTCACGAAGTGCTAAGCTTAGGATAATAGAAAAAATATAGAAATTTAAAATTGTGTACTAAAGAAAAAAAAACAAAATACAAAAGATAAAATCAATTAAGTCGGCTTATTGCAGGCTTTAGTAAACAAAAGAAAAGTACAATTATGAATTTACAAAAGATAAGTAGTAGAAAAGATTTACCAAAGACAAGGTTACAAAGGATACTAAAAAGGAAAGACTTACAAAAGACAAAACTAGTTTAAGATTACAAAAGACAAAAAGACAATAAGACAATAAGACAATAAGACAAAGATACGAAAAAAGCACAATATACTAAAGATAAAATTAGCTGAACTAATTCTTCTAAGTTTCCGGAGGGTTGTTTTTGGTCAAACCTTGAACAGTCCCCCGGGTTTATTGTCTTTCCTTAGGTGGAGCAATTGTGATGGAATAAATCACTTATGGGGTGAATACAATTGATAAGGACAGAAAAGAGCTATGTAGACGGGACTGCTGTTAGGAAAATTGAATACAATGTATACCAAGAAAACAAGGTATTAAAAGCTAAAAATAAAGCCCGTGCCAATACAAAAGTCAAAGTAAGGATATTATTTTGCATAGGTATTATCTTTGCTGCTTTTGCTATTTTGATGTATCGATATGCCCTTATAACTGATTTAAATTATAAAATAAACAGCTTGTATAAAGACTACGAAGGTATTAAAAATGATAATATAAGACTGACTGTTGAAATAGACAAGGGGATGGATCTTAAAAGAATTAGGAAAATTGCAGAAACAGAGCTTGGTATGAGAGAACCGGAAAAACATCAGATTGTACGACTTAATATAACAAAAAATGATTACACAAAAGTTGCTGTTAACACTACGAAAAAAACGATACCTTCGGGTGGATTTTTTTCATTTCTCATAATAAGCCTGGAAAATATTGCACGTTGGCTATACTAAAAAGGATATCCTTTTAAAAATTTGAGTGGTGATAAAAGAATAATGAGGCTTATCATCCCCATGCTTTTATTAGCTAAATTACATAAAATGTTTACTCTATTATGAATACTTGTCTTATCTTTTAGTCAGTTTAGTTTAGTATCTTTATTATGTACTAAATGCAGTATCATTTTTCCTAGAGCGATTTTTATTTAAAATACCGTATTATAAACTCGGGGGGTTGTGTTTTGTCTAGAGTTAATTTGCTGGTTAAGAAAAGACTGCTGTTTATATTAGTAACATTTACATTTCTTATATTTCTTCTCTTGATTAGAATTGGTTACATTCAACTTGTACAAGGTGAGCAGCTGCGAAAGGATGCATACATACAGCAAAACATGGGCAGGGTAATCAATCCCAAAAGGGGCACTATTTATGACAGGAACGGTAAAGAACTTGCGATTAGCGCTTCTGTTGAGACAGTATCTGTAAACCCGCAGGATCTTAGAAAAAATACTGTAGAGCCTGAATACATCGCCAAAAAGCTTGCCGAGATACTTGAGATGGATCAAAATAAGGTTCTCACTATTATAAGTAGAAATACAATCTTTGAGTTTGTAAAGCAAAAAGTAGATAAGGAAGTAGGAGATGCTGTAAGAAGGTGGAGGGAAGAAGAGGAGCTTATAGGAATATATGTTGATGAAGACTCCAAAAGGTTTTACCCTAATGAATCATTAGCTTCCCATGTAATAGGTATAACAAGAATAGATAACGTAGGAATGTTTGGAATTGAAGCTGTTTTTGACAAATACCTGCAAGGTGTCCCGGGTAAGATTATTTCAGAAGTTGACGGACTGGGAAGAGAAATACCATTAAGTGAAGAAAAATACATAAGCCCAAGGGATGGGTGGAATGTAATACTTACTATAGATGAAACCATACAGTATTTTGCAGAGAAAGCTCTTGAAAATGCGATGGCTGATTATAAGCTAATTGGTGGTGCGGCAGCAATAGTAATGGACCCAAGAACAGGAGAAATACTAGCTATGGCATCATTGCCTGATTTTGATCTAAATAATCCTAGGCTGGCACCACCAGGATATGATACCGAAACCTGGAGCGGATATAGTAATGAAGATGTAAATGCGCTTTGGGCAACAGTATGGAAAAATAAAGCTATTTCTGAAGCCTATGAACCCGGATCAACTTTTAAAGCAATAACAACAGCTGCAGGGATTGAAGAAGGAGTTATAACTCCTGATACCATTGTTACGGATAAAACTATAACCATGGGGGGACATGATATTAAATGCTGGAAGCCAAATGCACATGGCACACAACCTTTTTACATGGGAGTGTACAATTCGTGTAACCCTGTATTTGTAAACCTTTCACTCGACTTGGGGGTTAGCCGCTTTTATAGCTATATGAAATCCTTTGGTTTTTATGACGACACTAACATTGAACTACCTGAAGGGAAACCTGTTCACCACGAAAAGCCAAAGGAGATAGATATGGCGGTTGCATCTTTTGGACAGAGGTTTATGATAACTCCAATTCAGCTTGCCACAGCATACTCAGCAATAGCTAATGGCGGAAAATTGCTAAAGCCTCATCTTGTTAAAGAATTGATTGATAACGACGGTAATATTGTAGAAAGATACGAACCAGAAGTAGTACGGAATGTGATTTCCAGGCAGACTTCAGAGACTGTGAGAGAGATTTTAGAAGGAGTTGTATCAATAGGTACAGGAAAAAATGCTTATGTTAAAGGCTATAGAGTAGCCGGTAAAACAGGTACATCAGTAACTACAGTACCAGGTAGGTACATTGCTTCTTTTGCTGCTATTGCACCTGCAGATAACCCTGTAATAACTGTACTGATCGTACTTGATCATCCGATGGGCTTTTCATATTACGGAGGTACAATAGCAGCTCCGGTGGCTGGTCAATTGGTTGAAGATACACTTAATTACTTGGGAGTTGAAAGACGATATACCGAGCAGGATCAACAGATGATGAAAACTCCTGTTACTGTACCTGACCTTAGAAACATGACTGTTGAACAGGCTAAACAAGCGCTGAAAAACAGTAAGTTAAAAGCCGTAGTTAAAGATGATGGAAGTGGCGGCAACCTTGTAAAGGATCAGACTCCTAAACCAGGTGCAAGTTTATACGAGGATTCGGTTGTAATAGTGTACTCATATAATCCTCCTGATGACAGAACTGTTTCGGTTCCTGATCTTAGCAATAAAACCATTAGTGAAGCTACCGAAACACTGAACAGCCTTGGGTTAAATATTAAGGTTAATGGTGTTGGAATGGCTCACAAGCAGAGCATTGAACCGGGTGCTAGAGTAGAGGAAGGCAAAATTATTGAAGTTGACTTCTTGTACTTCGAAAATACTGTTTGGTAGTAGTATAAAAGCGTTCCAGATAAGTGTATACTTAAAGTGAAAGGAAGTAGTACCATGAAACTGCGAGAACTTTTAAATGGGCTCGAAGTAGAGGAGACCAGAGGAAATTTAGATATAGAAATTGTAAATGTTGCTTATGATTCGCGGGTAGCTGGAAGTGGTTCTTTGTTTGTATGTATAGAAGGCTTTACTACCGATGGGCATAAATTTATTTCGTCTGCAATAAACAATGGAGCTAAAGCGATTTTGGTGCAAAGAAACGTTGATACTCCCGATGATGTTACAGTAGTGAGAGTTAAAGACACTCGTTTTGGTCTTGCACATATTTCCAATTCTTTTTTTGGTAATCCTTCTAACAACTTCTGTCTTATAGGAGTTACAGGTACTAAGGGAAAAACCTCTACTACTTATATGATAAAGTCTATTTTTGAAGAAGCTGGCCAAAAAGTCGGACTTATAGGTACTATAAACAATTTAATAGCTGATGAGATTTTATATGGCGAAAGAACTACTCCTGAATCTCATGATCTACAGTCATTATTTTCTTACATGAGTGAAAAAGAAGTAAATAGTGTTGTAATGGAGGTTTCTTCTCACGGTCTAGGACTGCATAGAGTAAGCTGCAGTCATTTTGATATAGGTGTGTTTACAAATCTATATTTTGATCACATCGGAGAAGGGGAGCTCCATCATAATATGGAGGACTATTATAATGCCAAGTCCAAGCTATTTAACATGTGTAAAAAAGGACTCATAAACATAGATGATACTTACGGTAGACGTCTTTTAAAGGATGCATCATGTGAGATTTATACCTACGGTATAAATGCAAACGCAGATTTTAAAGCTGAAGATATTAAGGTAAATAGAGATAGTATTGAGTTTATGGTTAAGACGCCTTGGAGCAGCGACAATATACGAGTAGGGATACCAGGAAAATTTAACATATATAATGCTCTTGCTGCTATTGCGGTATGTTGTTTTGAAAATATACCTATGAATGCAATAAAAAGCGGATTAGAAGCAATCAAGGTGCCAGGCAGGCTTGAAGTGGTTGATACCGGAAAAGATTTTACAGTAATCGTAGATTATGCTCATAATGCGGCTAGCCTAGAAAATGTTCTAAAGTCGGTACGCGAGTTTACTCTTGGAAGGCTTGTTTGTGTATTTGGTTGCGGAGGCAACAGACAAGGTCGAAGAATTTCGATGGGTGAAGTTTCAGGAAATCTAGCTGACTTTACAATTATTACTTCTGATAATCCGCGAACTGAGGATCCGGAAAAAATAATAAGTGAGATAGAAGAAGGAATTAAAAGAACCAATGGAAAATACATAAAAATTGTGGATCGCTATGAAGGTATAAGGTATGCGATTGAAAATGCAAAACCCGAAGACATTATTTTAATTGCAGGAAAAGGGCATGAGAACTATCAACAGTTTAAAGATAAAACCATACACTTTGATGATCGGGAAGTAGTAAGGGAAATATTAAAGAGGTGAGGTAAGGTGTTGAAAATAAAATGTGCAGAGCTAATTGATGTGGTAAAGGGTGAGCTTTTAACCGGGAGTTTAGATAGAAATATAACTGGTATTTCAACTGACTCAAGAAAAGTTAATGAAGGAGACCTTTTTGTGGCAATTGTTGGAGAGAGATTTGATGGTCACCAGTTCATAAGCCAGGCCTTCAAAAAGGGAGCAATCGCGTGCCTTGTTGAAAAGAATGTTACACCAGCTTCTGACAAAGTTGTAATTAAGGTAAAAGATACAAAAAAAGCTATGGGGGACATTGCAAAAAGGTGCAGGGAGAAAGTGGATGTGCCAATTATCGCTATTACCGGGAGTGTGGGGAAAACCAGTACAAAAGAAATGATTGCTTCAGTTCTGGGGGTAAAATACAATGTATTGAAAACGAGAGAAAATTTTAATAATGAAATTGGGCTTCCCCTGACTCTTTTTGAGCTAGACAGTTTTCATCAAATTGGTATTTTGGAAATGGGAGCACGAAATTTTGGTGATATAAGCTATCTAACCTCTATATGCAAGCCTGACATTGTGATTATCACTAATATTGGGCTGTCTCATATTGAAAGGTTTGGTTCAAGACAAAATATTCTTAAAGCAAAGCTAGAAATACTGGAGGGCCTAAAAGATGGAGGAGTAGTTATTCTTAATGGTGATGACAAGCTGCTGTATGGACTTAAGGGATTATTAAATTACAAAACGGTGTTTTTTGGCATAGAAGAAGAAAATGATTATTATGCATATAACATAAGGAAAGCTGGGGAAAATGGTACATATTTTGATATAAAGCTTAACCAAAGAGAATATGGGCTTCATGTTCCGGTACCCGGAATCCACAATGTATACTGCGCTCTTGCAGCAATTGCTGCAGGTGTGGAAACAGGTGTGCCAATAGAGTCGATAATTGAAGGTGTACATCATTATTCGCCATCAGATATGCGGCTTAACATCATAACAGGAAAGCAAATCAAGGTTATTAATGATGTTTATAATGCAAGTCCACAATCCATGGAAGCCGCGATAGAAGTTCTTAAGGATATCTCTGGGAATCAAAGGACAGTGGCTATTTTAGGTGATATGTTTGAAATGGGAGATTGGTCGGTTGATGCTCATAAGGATGTAGGGAAATTTGCAGCAATGAAAAATATAGATTATATTATTACAGTAGGAGAAAATGCAAGGGGTATTTTTCTTGGTGCACTTTATAAAGGAATACCTGAGGAAAGAGTATATAGTTTTGAAGGCAATAATGAGGCAAATGAGTTTCTCAGTGACTTTGTACGTGCTGATGATATACTGCTTGTTAAAGGGTCAAGGGGTATGAAGATGGAAGAGATTGTAAACCACTTGCTCGAGTTGGAACCAAAAAGACCATGGCCCCACGGCTAAAGCTAATAACTAATAACTAACGACTAAACTGGGGGAAGTACTTTGAGTTTACCATTTAACTTTTCATTACAGGTAATAACATTTATATTAACTTTTGTACTAGCTTTATTGCTTGGTCCAATTTTGATATCTAGCTTAAAGCGTCTTAAGGTAGGACAGACGGTAAGAGATGATGGACCTAAAACTCACTTAATAAAGCAGAATACACCTACAATTGGAGGGATCATTTTTTTGATTCCTATACTTATTATGACTTTATTCTTTGCACCATCATATCCGAAAATAGTTCCAATGACTATTGTGACTTTGGGTTTTGGGATAATAGGCTTTCTGGATGACATTATAATAGTTATAAAAAGAAGTAAAAATGGACTTGCTCCTTGGCAGAAAACAATTGGATTGTTCTTGGTGTCGCTTGCTTACATAATTTATGTCACATTTTTTACAGACCTTGGAACTGCAACCTTCATTCCTTTTATTGGAATCCAATACGAGCTCCATCCAATAGTTTACATGATGTTTCTTTTTTTAGTATTATATGCTACAACCAATTCTGTTAACCTTACAGATGGTGTTGATGGACTATGTGCAGGTATTACACTTATAGTAATGGTTTTCTTTACAGTTGTGGCTATGACAAGGAGCGAATGGGAGTATATTAAAATATTTAGTTCAATAGTTGCAGGTGGTTGTATGGGATTTCTAGTATTTAATATTCATCCTGCAAAAGTTTTTATGGGTGATACGGGCTCACTGGCTCTTGGCGGCGCCGTGGCTTCAGTAGCAATAATGATGAAAATGCCATTGATATTAGTAATTGTAGGTGGTATTTATGTAATAGAATCATTGTCTGATATTTTGCAGGTTGCATCGTTTAAGCTTAGAGGAAAACGGATTTTCAAAATGGCACCAATTCATCACCATTTTGAACTTATTGGATGGAAAGAGACAAAGATTGTATCTATTTTCTGGATGGTAACTCTTGTACTTTGCTTTATAGGGATGCTTGCGCTACGTTTCAGATTCTACTGATGATTATTTATGTATTTGTGTAGCAGGAGGAGAGAAGAGGATGAGAAAGCAAAAACCAGTGGACTTTTGGATATTAATGACTGTGTTAATACTAGTTGCCTTTGGAACCATTATGATTTTCAGTGCTAGTGCTGCTCATGCATACAACTATATGCATGGTGATACATACCACTTTTTAAGAAAACAGATACAATATTTGCCTATAGGACTTTGTGCAATGTTTGTCATGATGAATTTTGATTACCGTAAGCTGGCGAAGTATTCACCGGTGTTTTTCATTTTTAGTATTGTTCTTTTAATACTTGTTTTGATACCAGGAATTGGACAGGTTCATAATGATGCAAGAAGGTGGTTTAGTATTGCAGGGCAGTCTGTACAGCCATCAGAATTTATAAAGCTTTCAACAATACTGTTTTTTTCATACAGTCTTTCAAAAAGAAAGGATCAGTTAAAATACTTTTTTAAAGGTCTTCTGCCATACCTTCTATTAGTAGCTTTGATAGCGGTACTCCTGTTGCGCGAACCGCACTTTTCATGCACTATGATTATTGTTATTGTATCAGCAATAATTTTATTTTGTGCTGGCGCTAAGATTAAGCATTTTGTTTTGCTGTCATTTCCTGCAGTAGCTGGGATTACAGCAATTATCATGCTCTTTCCCTATATGAGGATTAGGGCACTTTCTTTTCTTGACCCCTTTGCGGATCCTAAAGGAGAAGGGTGGCAGGCGGTTCAGTCTTTGTATGCCATTGGATCAGGAGGGTTATTTGGTAGAGGATTGGGAAAAAGTCTGCAAAAATTTTTATATTTACCAGAGCCTTATAATGATTTTATTCTTTCGGTACTGGCTGAAGAATTAGGTTTTGTCGGTGTGTTTGCAGTAATGATTTTGTTTATTATCTTCATCTGGAGAGGAGTAAAGGTGGCAGTTAATGCACCAGATATGTTTGGAAGCTTGACAGCTATTGGAATAACAGCACTGGTTGCTGTACAGGTTGTGATAAACTTTGCAGTTGTAACCTCATCAGTACCGGTAACCGGGATGCCGCTTCCATTTTTTAGCTTTGGAGGTACATCACTTATTCTTCTGCTAACTGATATTGGAATTTTACTTAATATTTCAAGATATGCAAACTATGACAGAATATAACAGAAAAGTAAGTTTGATTACTCTAAAGAAGGATGTAAATAGGTTTTTTATTTTTGACTTACTGACAGCATAAGCTTGTTTAAAAAATATTTGGGGAAGTAATCATAAGTTCTATGCTTTGAATAGCAAGTCGATTTTCCAAATGTAACACTTTCATGCAGCAGGCATAAAATATATTATGCCTGGAACAGTGGAGGTGTTTTTTTGGAGAAATTAATTATAAATGGTGGAAACAAACTAGAAGGCGAAATAGAAATAGAAGGTTCTAAAAATGCTGTGCTTCCGATTTTGGCGGCAACAGTTCTTAATAGTGGAATCAATGTGATCAAAAATTGTCCCAAACTCAAAGATGTACATATCATGTTAAAAATTTTGGAAGAGCTAGGCTGTAAAGTTCAAGAACAGGGTAGTACTGTCATTGTGGATTCATCCACTTTACATGGTCAGAAGATACCAGATAATCTTGCTTCAGAGATGCGGTCGTCTATTGTTTTTTTAGGACCTGTGCTGGCACGTTGCGGTAAAGTGACTATAAGCTATCCGGGTGGATGTGATACCTTATGGACACTTTTTTATTGTCTAAGAAAGTATACTTTCCTAGACAATGGGGATTGCAAAAAGGTAAAAAAAGCCACCTTTTTTAGGTTGATAATCTGCCTATACTACTTTATAATTGATGTTAAACCTATTATACTAACATGCTGATAATGATACAGAAAGAAGGTTTTAAGCTTATGGCTTACAAGGTGGTTCTGGTGGATGACGAACCATGGTCAATGATTAGTTTAAAGAAGAATATCAATTGGGCTGACGCGGGTTTTGAGATCATCGCAGAATTTCAGAATTCAGTCCAAGCGCTTGAATTTATCGAACAATCAAGCCCCGATGCCGTCTTTACAGATATCAGAATGCCTGTCATATCAGGAATTGAGCTTATGAAAAAAGCAAGGGGAAAGGGTTTAAACATTGAATTTGTTATTGTAAGCGGCTTTGCTGAATTTTCATATGCTCAGGAAGCAGTAAGGCTTGGAGCATTCGAATATTGTTTAAAACCAGTAGACTCGCAAAAAACAATCGATATTTTGAAAAGACTAAAACTCCATCTTGATAAAGTGAAGAAAACAATGCAGGTAAATCATGGTAAAGGTTTTGGTAGTTGCCAAGAAGATGCTGTAGGAAATATTCCGTCGAATATAGATAATGAAAACTTCAAAAAAATGCTGCAATATTTAAATGATAATTTTTATAAAAAGATTAAACTTAAAGAATTATCTAATAGATTTTTTTTACATCCAAACTATACGTGCTATTTGTTTAACAAATTACTTGGAACTACCTTTTCAGACTATTTAAAGGAGATAAGAATGAAGCATGCTGCTGAATTTTTAAAGAAAAGAGAGCTGACCATAAAGGAGGTTGCTAATAAAGCCGGATATGATGATTATTTCTATTTTAATAAAGTTTTTAAAAAACACTATGGAAGCACTCCAACAGAATATAGAAAAAATAAGGTCTAATTGGAAATCTCGGATTAGCTTTTGCAAGTTTGAAAAAAATGGAACTAGCAGAAGGATATTTTTTGGTACTTCAATAAAGTATCAGTTTTTTCGGCTCACATTGGTTGCGGTGATATTGTTGATTATTGTCCAAACCTGGTATTATATGAGTTTTTCAACAGCAACCAAAGATAAAACAAAATTATATACAGATAATATAGTATCACAAATTGAAGACACACTTAGCATGCAATTTGATAAAGTGCGCAACGCTGCAACATATTTTTCGTACAGTAGTGCTGTTCAGCTCTATATGTCTACCGATGATCCATTTGTAATGTATGATTCGAAAAGTATGCTAGATGATATGATGAGAACTGTCATCACCATAAATACAGAAATAGTTGATGTGTCCCTAGTAGATAGGTTTGGCAAATCTTTATATACACATGTTGGAATAACTAAAAATATGAGTGAAATGATTGACTCTATACTTAGAAAGTTCGAAGAGTATAAGGGAGAAAAAAGGCTACTATATTTAAATAAAAATGAGTTTAATGCTCAGAGCTTTTTGATCTATGCAATGCCTGTGCAGTATGTAAATCCAGACTCAAGGTTGGGGGAAAGCTTAGGCTATACAATTATTTATCTGGAACCTCGATTTTTAGCAAGAGTGACAAAAGAAGGTATTAATCCTGATATAGGTGAATTATATATAATAGATGAGGAAGGAGAGATACTTGAGTCTAGCACACAAATTAATGAAGATGAGAAATTTTCTGAGGAAAAGGTACTAGATGCGTATAAACAGGGCAAGGTTGTTACACGAAGAAAAATAGGCGCTACAGGATTAGAAATTATAGGAGCTGTAAAGTCAGTAGAGGTTTTAAAAGAATACAATTTTTTGATAGATATTGCAATGATGATGGGAATTATGACAATTCTTCTTTTTATAGCTAACGGTGTTGCCTTTGGCAAGAATATTGGAAAACCGATTGCAAAGCTGCTTTCTGAGATTAACCGTGCAGGTAAAAGTAATTTATACACACGTATTAATGTCCCGTACAAAAACGAAATTGGAACTATAGCAGAACATATCAATAACACATTGGACAGCATAGAAAATATGTCAAGAAAGATTTACAAAACTCAGCAAACTCTTTATGAAACTGAACTTAACAAGAAGCAAACAGAGCTTTATGCGCTGCAAAGTCAGGTTAATCCTCACTTTTTGTTTAATACTCTCCAGTGTATCAGTGGTATTGCAGTATCAAAAGATATACCTGAGGTTGAAGAAGCGGCCTTGGCCATGGCGGAAATTTTTAAGTATTCAATTAAAGAGGGAAATTATGTTAAAGTGGAGGACGAAGTAAAGATTGCAGAGCAGTATCTTAAAATAATAGATTTGAGACTTTCGGGAAGGTTACAGTGGTATATTGATCTTCCTCCTGAAATGAACAAAAATATCACTATAAAAATGATACTTCAGCCAATAGTGGAAAACGCAATATACCATGGGATCGAAAAGAGATATGAGGGAGGTAATCTCAGAATAGCTGGCAATATTTATAATGATCATATGTTAATTGAAATTTGGGATAATGGTCCCGGATTTACAAGGTCAAATCTTGAATATACAAAGAGAATATTATCTGACATGAGCGAATTGGAGGCAGAAAGTGCAAAAAGGAAAAGAATCGGGCTTGCAAACATACAACTCAGAATCAAACTGATGTTAGGGGAAGAGTATGGGATTGATGTGTTCAGCAGCAAGAATGAAGGAACCCTTGTTAAAGTAAAACTTCCCATATTAACAATGAATGAAGCAAAATCTCGAATACACACACTCTAGCTTATGAGCAGCACCAAATCTTAGTTTATTACAAAAAAGTCTTAAACCTGTCCATGTTCATTTATTTAACTTGATTATATAATTTATTTATAATAAAACTTGCAAAGATTTTCTTTTGTTTCGCTATGTGGAGGACAATTTTAATTAGAGGGTGATATTGGGTGCGAGAGGCTATTTTTAGATTGAACAAATTTATATCGAAAGATATCAAGTCATATAAATGCCTGCTAAAGCGGATAGCAAAGAACAGAACACTGTATCTTTTTCTTCTACCTGCCTTAATATATATTTTAATCTTTGAATACGCGCCTATGTATGGTCTCCAGATAGCTTTTAAAAACTTTACACCGGCTAAAGGGTATTTAGGAAGTGATTGGGTCGGATTTAAACATTTTAACAAATTTTTTAACTCCTATCATTTCTGGACTCTTTTAAAAAATACATTGTTTTTAAGTATTTATCATTTGATAGTATCATTCCCCTTCCCTATTTTTCTTGCTTTGGTGCTCAATTATACACCTTTTCATAAGCTTAAAAAGATAACTCAAACGGTTACCTATGCACCATATTTCATATCTATGGTTGTTATGGTTGGCATGATGTTTGTGTTTTTCTTACCTACAACAGGAATTGTTAATGTAGTCATAAGATCCCTAGGTAAAGAGACAATAGATTTTCTAGGGGATCCTAAGATGTTTAGGCACATGTATGTATGGTCTGGAATATGGCAAAGCACAGGCTGGTCATCCATTATATATATAGCCACGCTAGCAAGTGTAAGTCCAGAGCTGCATGAAGCTTCAATAGTGGACGGAGCAAATAAATTTCAGCGCATTTGGTATATTGATATTCCTTCCATTTTGCCAACTGCAGTCATCATATTAATACTGAACGCAGGTCGTATAATGAATGTAGGGTTTGAGAAAACTTTTTTGATGCAGACTGCATCAAACCTTTCAAGATCTGAGGTTATAAGTACCTATGTATACAAAGTAGGTATCATGGGAGTACAGTACAGTTATGCGGCAGCCATTGGGCTTTTCAATAATGTGATAAATTTTTCAGTGCTTTTAATTGTCAATAAGATTTCAAATAAAGTTGCAGACAGTGGATTGTGGTAAAGGGGGTAATGTAATGAGCCTAAGAACAGGTAAAGGTAAGGAAGATACTTTTTTCGATATAATTGTTGCAATAATCGCGATTATTGCTTTAATTGTTACTTTATACCCTTTATACTTCATTGTAATTGCATCAATAAGCGATCCTAACGCTGTGCTTTTAGGAGATGTAATCCTATTACCAAAAGGTATTAATTTTGTAGGGTATAAGTATATTTTTGAAGAGCAAAAAATATGGCTTGGTTACAGAAACACTATTTTTTATACAGTGGTTGGTACGCTCTTTGGTGTGACGGTTACATTGTTAGCAGGCTATGCACTTTCAAGAAAAGACCTTATAGGACGCAATGTTATTATGAAGATAATGGTGTTTACTATGTTTTTTAATGGTGGTCTTATACCAACCTACATGGTAGTAAGTAGCTTGAATCTTGTAAACAATCCATTAGTCCTTATTATTTTAGGAAGTGTGTGGGTTTACAATATAATAATAACAAGGACATTTTTTCAAAGTACTTTACCCGAAGAAATGAGAGAGGCTGCATTTATAGATGGGTGCGGCAATTTAAGGTTTTTTATAAGTATAGCAATTCCTCTTTCGAAAGCAATAGTAGCAGTAATATCACTGTTTTATGCAGTAGGACATTGGAATTCTTATTTTAACGCACTAATCTATATTACAAAAAAAGAGCTGCACCCATTACAGTTGATTTTAAGAGAACTTTTGATACAAGGACAGTCACTTGTGACAAATATGGACTCGTCAGAAATGGAGTCTTTGATTGAACGAGAAAGAATTGCACAGGCGATAAAGTATGGCGTTATTATTGTATCAACCTTGCCTGTAATAATTGCTTATCCATTACTTCAAAAATACTTTGTAAAGGGTGTGATGATAGGATCTATTAAAGGGTGATCAACGTACATTAATTTGGCAGTATAAAGCAGTTGAAAAGGTTTAAACTAAAAAAGGAGGACGATTATGAGTAAAAAATTAAGCAAATCATTATGCATCTTAGTTTTAGTAGTGTTTACAATCTCAATGATATCAGGTTGTGTTGCAGGCAAAGACCCTGATAAGGGCAATACAGAGACTACTAAAGACTCTAAACCTGTAGTTAACAAAACAGGACTGCCCATCGTGAATGAACCTATTACTTTGAAAATGATGGTTTCAAAACACCGTAATGACAAGATTACTTGGGCTGAGAAACCATGTATCATTAAAGCCGAAGAGGAAACAGGTATAAAATTCGAATGGACTGAGATTCAGGGAAGCGCCTGGAATGAAATGCTAGGTGTCACTCTTGCTTCTAAAGATCTGCCTGATGCAATTATTGGAGGAGCGAACCTTCCTTTGTATGCAGATTCATTTCTGCCTCTTAATAATTTGTTGGGTGATTATGCACCTTATGCACAAGAGTACTTCAATAAACATCCTGAGATCAAATTTGCTTCAACTTTGCCAGATGGAAATCTCTATAGCCTGCCGCTTGTACACATAACAGGTAATAATGCTCCTGTAGGCTATGCAATTAATAAGGTTTGGTTGGATAATCTTTCTTTAGATATACCCGAGACTACAGAGGAACTTTATAATGTGCTTAAAGCATTCAAAGAAAAAGACCCAAATAAAAATAACGAACAGGATGAAATACCTTACAGCTGCTTTCAGAATGAAAATACAGCCAATACAGATAGCCCATCTTCTATAAATACAATGATATGGAATTTTGGGCTTGTCAATGATGGAATAGGAAATCCTTTCACCGGGACCAGTGATTATGTAATGGCGGAGAACGGAAAAGTGTTATTTGTACCTACCGATGAGCGTTTTTATGATTTCTTAGAATATATGAGCAAACTTTTTAGTGAAGGACTAATGGATAGGGATAGTTTTGTGCAGAAAAATCAGGACTATAAAGCCAAAGGTAATAAAGGTCTCATTGGTTTTTTCACTTACGGAGGTTATGAAGATACAGTAGTTGGGACAGAATACTCTGATCAGTATATAAATATACTGCCTATGAAAGACAAAAACGGTAACCATACAATCATGCCTACTAAAATTTCAGGAGATTTCACTTACAGTGTGTTTAAAATAACCACAGCTTGCAAATACCCAGAAGCTCTATTAAGACTTTGGGACTATGCAAACTCTACTTTTGAGAATAGATTGTTGTGGTCATGGGGAGTAGAAAATGAGGCATGGGAAAAACTGGATGATGGTAAAATAGCTAAGATTACCTCTTCTTTCCCTGAAGGCTTTAGCACTTATTCTGAGCTAAGAAATTCAAGGTCAACAGGTATGTCTGGTTTTTGGATCTGGGATGAAGATGATTACAACATGTTCAGTATAACAGAACCAAGAGATAAAAAGTATCTTGAAAAAGGTGAAAGCTACAAGCCTTATCTTAAAAAGGATCTTATACCGTTAGGGCAGGATGAGCTAGAGGTTACACAGGATAGGGCAACAATGTCTACTGAAATCAAAAACTATATAACTAACTTTGTTGCAGAGTCAGTTATAAAAGGAATTGATAGAAGTCGTTGGGAGACGCACCTAGAAAATTGCAGAAAACTTGATGTTGAGAAGTTTGTTAATGATTACCAGAATTACTATGATAGAGCTCAGGAAATGTTGAAGTAGTTTTAGACATGAAGATTGTGTTCTAAAAGAGTAAGAAATGTAAAAGATTAGATTTATTGCATAGGCCTCACGTAAGATGAGCCATTTATGGCACTTTACGTGAGGCATATGACTCTTTGGGGATATTTGTTCGCAGCTTTGCAGCATTTAGGCAACATAATATTTTAGAAACAGTCAATTGGTTATGGTTTTAGTTCATTGATATTTATCCATTGCGTTGATAGTATGGTTACGTGTGGGTTTTATTGATAGACTTAAGAGAATACGCATAAAGGGGATCAAAAACAAATGACAAAAGCAATTAATTGGACACTTAATATTGGACAAAGACTAGATGGTATTGAATGGAAAGGATCGGGAATGCATGTCAACATGTATTCGGATATTGAATATAGAGTAAGCGGTGAAAATGATGTTAAAAGGTTCCGCCTCGGAGACTATGTTCATAAATTTCAAACAAAGCTCACAGGACAATATATAAATGATTACAATTGTTGCGGAATGATCGATACTTTTGAAAATGAGAATATTAGAGTAACAAGGAAAATATTATATGATAATGAAAACCCGGATTTTATACATATTCAGCTTAAAATATCTAATATCGCAGATGTCCCTGTCAGTATTGAACGTTTTGTGCTGTTTGGAATAAAAGGGAAAGAAGATCTTAAAATTGGAGACTGCCAAGATGAATGGTCATTTTTGAGACAGGGAAGGTATAAAAATGATATGCCGTCCTGTTTTATATTTGGCAGAAATGACGGTGCATACAAAGATGCGCATAGAGGTTTGAGCGAATCCGGCATACGAAGAAAAGAGGATGATACGGGAGAAATTCTAAGCTGTGAGCTTAGTGTAATAAGTGCGGTTAATAGCGAGAAACCTTCTAGTCTGCTTATTGGGTTTTTAACTGAATCATCTCAGTTGGTATGCACCAAGGTTGATACAGAAATAGGCACTGGAAAGTTTAAAAGCATTGAGAGCTATTGTACAGGAGATGGTGTTATACTCAATAAAGGAGAAGAGATCGTAAGTGAATGGCTGAGGCTTGATGCCAATCCCTGTCCTTTTTTTGCAATACAACAATTTACCCTGTTGAAGAACAGAGCTAATGCAATAGTTCCTAAAACTGACAAATTAAGAGCTCCGTCGGTGTACTGTACTTGGTATTATTACGGACCTACCATCACGCAGGAAGATATTTTAGAAAATATTAGTGCACTTTCGAAAAAAAAGATACCTACCGATGTATTTCAGATAGATGATGGCTGGTCGCCTAACTACGGAGACTGGGAAGCAAACGAAAAGTTTCCAGCTGGTATGAAATTTATTGCAGAGGAAATTGATAAGGCAGGCTTTACCCCTGGGATATGGACAAGTCCATTTATTGTTTCGGTAAATAGCAGAATAGCGCAAAAAAATCCTCATTGGATACTTAAAAAGCGGAATGGAGAACTTATTTATTTCAACATGGTAGGGGTTGATTATCTTGTTCTTGATATTAGTCACCCAGAAGTCTTGACTTGGCTAGAAGAGCTATATCAAAGACTCACAAAAAAATGGGGTTATTTATACCACAAGCTGGATTTTACAAGAGCAGCAGTGCTAAGTACTGAAGCTGATTACTACGACAAAAAGCGCACTAGGGCGGAGATTTTCAGAAAAGGTGTGGAAGCTGTACGTAGAGGAGCAGGCTCGCAAGCCTTTATATGCCTATGCGGCGGATTATATGGTACAGTAATCGGACTAGTAGATGCACAAAGATCGGGTTCAGATGTGATCAGTAAATGGAGCCGTTTAGAAAATCCCGATCCTGACAGTGGACCAGATACAATCAAGCAAAATGTCTTGAGGTACTATATGAACAGTTTCTGGTTTAATGATGCAGATGCTTTAATGCTACGAAGAAATGAAAAGTCTTTCAGGGATCTGGAGCTAAGCGTTGGTATGCTTACAGATGATGAAGCTATTATATTTGTATTAAACAACTATTTTTCAGGAGGAATTGTAAGTTTTACTGAAAGAGTGAACGAAGTTCAAAATGACAGATTGGGACTATTGAGGCATGTGATTCCCTCAATAGGAAAATCTGCAATTGCGAGGGACATGTTTTTAGGAAAAAGAATGCCTGAAATATTTGATACCAAAGTTGATTCCTTAGAAGAGAGCCATGGGAAATGGCATACAGTCGCATTTATTAACTGGACTGATGAACAAAAACGTTTTTGTGTTAAATTTGATGAGAATATGACTGGAATGTTCTCAAAAGAGTTTGAAAGCTATACCATGACCGAATTTTGGTCAGGAACAATTATTGAAAATTTGAAATATGGAGATCCAATAGATACAGGAATAATTAAGTCTCATTCTTCTAAACTTTTTAAAGTAACTCCTGAATATAAAGATAAACCAACATTAGTTTATTCAAATGGTCATTTTTCTATGGGAGGAACTGAAGTGACCAAATGGATACCTGACAGTAAAGGTGTTGATTTTCATATAGACTGGCAGTGGGAGTTTCCGCTACACTTAATTATACGTGCCCCTTGGGGGTTTGCATGGCAAAAAGGTGAAAATTTTACTATAGACACTGCTCATAAGAATATTATCAATATATTACTGCCCGGTCGTTTTTCTGGAAGTTTTAGGTTGAATTACATGGTATAGTTCAAGTGAAATTAAGCTTAGAAATGAATTTGAATGTATAAAAAAACCATCAAATTGTGAGGAGGCCATTATTGATGAAAAATTATGTTATTGTAGGCGCTAGTCGCCGTGGGTTTAATATGTATGCCCTGCCTATGTCGAAATACTTTAGGGATTGTGCTAAAATTAAAGGTGTATTTGACCCAAATTACAAAAGAGCAGAGCTTATGAAAAAGCAGGCAGGAGATGATTTCCCTGTATATGACAGTTTTGAAACGATGATTAAAAGTGCAAAACCTGATGTCGTAATCGTAACAACAATTGACAGCTGTCATCATGAATATATAATCAAAGGTCTTGAAGCTGGGTGTGATGTCATTACTGAAAAGCCCATGACAATAGATGCTAAAAAATGCAATGCTATTTTTGAAGCAGAAAAGAGAAGCGGGAAAAAAGTGATAGTGACTTTTAATGCCAGATGCTCACCGCTTTCCACAAAAATTAAGGAAATAATGAATGAAGGTATAATTGGTGATGTTTTGAACGTGCACTTTGAATGGATGTTAGACACTGTACATGGTGCTGATTATTTCAGAAGATGGCATAGACGTATTGAAAATTCAGGAGGGCTTTTAGTACACAAAGCGACACATCATTTTGACATGATAAATTGGTTTATTATGCAAGATCCTGTTGTTGTTAATGCATTTGGAACTAGACGGTTTTATGGTCCTACAAGATCCCAAAGAAGTGAACGCTGTTTAACATGTCAACACAAGGACACATGCGAGTTTTATTTCGACATTACTACTCATAAGTTTAAGGAGCTATATTTGGATTGTGAGGATGTTGACGGCTATTACAGAGACAGATGTGTTTTTGATGATGAAATCAATATATATGACTCTATGACGTTAAACGTCAAATATTCCAAAGATGCAATTATGAGCTATTCACTAATTGCCCATTCGCCCTATGAAGGCTTTAAACTGTCAATAAACGGAACTGGTGGAAGGCTTGAAGCCGAGAGCTTTCTTAATGAGACCCATGATGCTTTTGCTGGTGCTACAGCAAATAAACTTAGAATCTATAACAGAAAAGGTGAGGAGATAAGCATCAAGATACCTAAAAAGTCAGGAGCCCATGGCGGTTCAGATACTGTTTTGCAGAACATACTGTTTAAAGATTGTTACCCTGATCCATTGGGGTACGCAGCTGGTTCAAGAGACGGTGCTATGTCATTAATTATTGGAGCAGCCGCAAACACATCCATAAAGGAAGGCACACCAGTGAGCATAAAAGACTTACTTCCAAGCTTACTATAATATAAGCCTAAATATTTGTAAGCCTAATTAATAGAAAGGGGACACTAGTTATGTTCAGTTTTAATCCGAGATATTCACAATTTAAGGATAAAAAATTATCTTTTGGAAATGACAGTGTAACTGTATGTGAAAATGATTTTATAAAAGAATATTTTTCGAATTTTATAAATTCATGCAGTATAAAGAAAAAAGGGGCGGTAACTTTTAGATTTGTAACTGGGATACCTGAAACAGTTGTAAAAAGGGTTGAGAAAAGCTTTGGGATCCAGTTTATCTGTAATGAAGAAGCGTATATTATTGATATTAAAGATGATGTATTCATTTATGCACAAAGCCAAAGGGGTTTATTTTATGGTGCGGTTGCTTTGACTAGGTATCTTGAAAAGAACAGCTTCATATTAGAGGAAGGAATAATATATGACTATCCTGTTTGTCCTATAAGAGGTGTCAAGGTATACCTGCCTCACAGAGATGATATAGATTATTTCAAGCATTTTGTTGATAAGGCTTGCTATTACAGATACAACACCATAGTAATTGAAGTTGCAGGAGCGATGGAATATAAGAGACATCCTGAAATAAATGAAAAATGGGTCTCGTACTGCAAGGAAATGAGCGAATATTCTGGGAAGACCAAGAAAATTCAAGAGCATACTTATAGATGGAAGAAAAACTCAATACACGTTGAAAATGGTGGAGGAGAGTTTCTGACGCAGGATGAAGTAAAAGATCTGGTAGAATACTGCAAAAAAAGAGATATGAATGTAATCCCTGAAATGCCATCACTTAGCCATAGCGACTACCTTCTGACGGCATATCCAGAGCTTAGGGAAAGGGTCGAAGATCCTTACCCGGATACCTACTGCCCATCTAACCCAGATTCTTATAAGCTTTTGTTTGAACTGCTAGATGAAGTCATAGAAGTCTTTCGGCCACAGCAAATCAATATGGGTCATGATGAATATTACTCTATAGGGCTTTGCGAAAAGTGCAAAAACAAAGAAGCACACCGAATTTTTGCTGATGATATTAACAAGATATATGATTACCTTAAAGAACATGGAGTAGAGATGATCATATGGGGAGATAAACTTCTTAATGCAAAAAACATAAATGGCAATACTGGCGGGGCGAAGAGGACAGTAAGAAGCTATGATACAGGAGAGTACTATTGTACTATTCCTGCAACCTATAAAGCAATTGAAATGATACCCAAAGACATCAGTGTATTCCACTGGTACTGGGCAATGAATAGCGATCTTGAGCAAGATTTGCTAAGACATAATTTTAACGTAGCATATGGTAATTTTGTGGGATATGCCTTCCCAAATTGGAAGGAAAGAATTAAGCGGGGTATGGGAGGTGCAATAATATCAAATTGGAGTAGATTGAAAGAAGAGAATCTACAAAGAAATGGTTTTTTGTTTAATATGGTCTACTCATCTATAATGTTTTGGCAACCAGAGTATGATGACTCCCAATTTGAAGCGGTCAGGGACTATGCATTAACTGAGCTATATAAGTATAAAAATACAAATAAGTTAAAAAGAAACAATTGCCTAAAAATCTCACACTCAACTGATTTGTTTATGCAATACCAGATATTTGAAGATGGGGTATTTATTGAAAAAGAAAAATACTTTATTGGACAGTACTTAATATGTTATAATAATGGTGCTGTTGAAAAAATTCCGATTATTTACGGAAGCAACATTTCCAACAAAGATGTGAAGTGGGATAGGCATATGAGTGACAGAAGAGAGCGCTATAGTGTGGATGACTTATTAATAGAAGTCTCTATGAATACTCTTCCAATAAAGTTAAGTAACGGAACCTTTTATGAATTTGTTTGGGAGAGTTCTTATCCTGTAAAGGATATTTCGAAGATTGAGGTGGAAGTTTTTTGTGATTGCATCATAAACATTGGTAAGATTGAATTCGTATGCTAACACTGAAGGGAATATCGGTTATTACCTTTATTCTAGGAGATCATTTTTTTTAAAACGGCATTTGTTTAAAAAGTGGAGAAAAGGTAGCTGAGACAATGTTTAAAAACTTTTTAAAAAAACAAAGTTTATTTTTAAGCTGGTTATTGTCGTATATATCTATATTGCTTGTGCCAATTATTATTAGTGGAGTTATATACCAGTACTCACAGAATATAGTAAGAGGTGAAGTTAATAGATCCAATTTTGCCATGCTCAGTCAGCTCAAAGAGACTGTAGATTCTAGGATGGAGGAAATAAAACGCATAGCGACGCAAATATCACTAAATCAAAGACTTACTACTGCAGTTAGAGTTGAATCTGACTTTGGAACAAGAGATCAATTCAATTTGTATGAGCTTAAAAACGATCTTGCTGATTACAGGAAAGCAAACGATTTAATCGATGATATTTACATTTATTTTAAGAATACAGATACCGTTATGTCAATAACTCATGTTGCTAGAAGCAAGGACTTTTATGAATTTTCTCTGCTTAAAAATATGATGGACTATGATGAATTTATTCAATACTTAAACAATTCAAAAACGTTGAATTACAGAATACGGGGGGGCAAATTGGATAATGGACAGACAATGAATGTTGTTAGTCTTTCCACAGCACTACCAATAATAAATTGGGGAGAAATTAATGCAACAATAAATATACTGCTTGATGAAGCTAAGTTGATTGATATGCTTGAAAATGCAAAATGGCTAAACCAGGGAATTACGTTTATTTTGGATGAAACTGGTCAAGCGATAACATCAAATGTAAATATGAATAGCATTCAAAACATAACCTTTGAAAATACAGAAAAAGAGCAGGAATTATTGCCTGTAAAACTTGATGGATTATCTGAGCCTTTTACTGGTATTTATCTATCATCTTCGGTAAAGACATGGAAATATGTATCTATAATACCTGACAGTATATTCTATGAGAAGCTTAAGTATATTAGAAATTTTTCTGCAATTGGGATTATTCTTTGTATGGTGATTGGCGGTGTGGTAGCATTTATATTTACAAAAAAGAACTACACTCCAGTACGTTGCATTATTGAGGATATCAAGGAAAAGGTAGGATTATCCTTTGATAGAGAAAAAAATGAATACATTGTAATAAGAGAATCATTGAACTCTGCAATAGAAGAAAACAAGAAAACTGTTCAGAAGCTGGAAAAACAGACAAACATTCTACGCAACAGTTGTCTTATAAGGTTAATAAAGGGTAATTATAAGAGCCCAATATCGATAGAAGCATTATTGAACCAATATGATGTCTCTTTTGAGAATAAATCGTTTATTGTTTGCACATTTTTTATGGAAAAGGTTTATGGGGAACATTCTAACGAGGATATCGGGTTTTCGACCGAAGATTTAAGTTTTGAAAAGTATATAATTAATAATGTCATTGAAGAAATGGTTAAAAATAATTACAAAGTTTATTTTGTTGAAGTTGATGGACTTTTAACAAGTGTAGTCAATTTTAATGCAGGTAATACCAATCCAGTCCAAAAATTGGCAGAAACAATAACAAAGGCTCAGGAAGCGATTGGCAACAACTTCAGCATTAATTTTACATCCTCTATAAGCAATATTCACCATTCAGTTATGGGAATCTCACAAGCATATCATGAAGCGGTTGAAGCAATGGAGCATAAAATGGTGTACCAAGAGACTCCTGTAATCACCTATGCTCAAATTAAGAACCAATCATATCATTACGGTTATTCAATGACAATTGAGCAAAAGCTGAGCAACTTTATAAAGGTTGGTGATTACGAAAATGCCAGTGATTTTTTAGAGCAGCTTATAAAAGATAAATTTGCCCAGAAGAGTTTTTCAATAGAGATTGGGAAGTTATTTATTTATGATATTACTAACACTATTTTAAAGGTAATGGAAGATACGGATGAAGATTTTATTAATACCAATATTTCTGCATTTCAGAATTTGTTGTCCAATCAGACACTTTTTGAAATGAAGAATAATTTGAGAGCATTACTTACAAAAGCATGCCACCATATTTCAAGCCTTAGGGATTTAAGCAGTGAAGACAATCTGAGCAAGGAAATAATGAAGTATGTTTCTGAAAACTATATGGACATAAATCTTGATGTTTCTAGTATAGGTGATAACTTTAATCTAACGCCTTACTATTTGTCTATGCTATTTAAGAAGCAATCAGGTGAAAAGCTTGTTGACTATATTAACAAAGTCAGGATAAACGAAGCTAAGAGGCTTTTAAAAGAAAATTCCCTTAGTATTCAAGAAATTTGTCAAAAGGTTGGATATACCAGCAGTGCAGTTTTTATACGTATTTTTAAAAGGTATAATGGAATTACACCAGGAAAGTACAAAGGTATTTAATTTTTACAAGTTTGTAGCCATAAGTTAGGCGTGGGCTTAGTTTTAGCATACACTCCGCTCAAGTACTCTTAAAAATGCAAATTGATTCTGAAAGTAATCAATTTGCATTTCTTAATATAATCAATGAATTCCAGACACAAGCAATTTACATTTGTCTATCGGGTTCAATATAATTGAATGTGTAGTATAAAGGCTTCTGCAGAGGCATAAGTAATTAAAATGTAAAAAATGGGAGGTAAATTTAATGAACCGTAGAATTTTAAGAATCTTATCAGTTTTACTGACAGTGTTTATGCTGTGCACTGCTATGATAGGCTGTGTTAAGACAGAAACTGATGATGGTACTATTGGGACAAGTAGTGGGACTGAACCAAAAGAAGATCCCTATGCAGGACCATTTCCACTTGAAACTGACGTTACACTTACGTATTGGTTTATGATGAATCCGAATTTGTCAGCTCACTATACCAACTTAGGAGAGACTGAGTACGCTAAAGAGCTGCAAAGAATAACCGGAATCAATGTCGAATATGTGCATCCTGCAGACTATGATCAATTTGCTTTGATTATTGCTGCCAATGAGATGCCTGACATAATGGAATACAGATGGGAAAGACAGTACCCCGGTGGCGTTACAAAAGCAATTGCCGATGGAGTAGTGTATCCTCTAAATGATTTTATGGAAAAAGGTTACACCCCTAATTACTCAAAATATCTTGAAGAGAATCCAAATTTTGCAAGTATGGTTAAAACACTAGATGGCCAGATTGCAGGCTTCCCTTTTATACCAGATCAGTCATATGTTCTGATTGGACCTGCTCTAAGAGGAGACTGGCTCAAAGAATTAAACTTAAGCGTACCTGAAACAATTGATGATTGGTATGTTGTTCTTAAAGCATTCAAAGATAAGGGCGTTCAGGCTCCTTATACTTATGTATCAACTGTACCTTTTATAATTGGCGCTTATGATACAAATCACTCTAATTTTAATAATGGTTACTATATAAGAGATAAAAAAGTGGTCTATGGACCTGCAGAAGATAATTACAAAAAAATGCTTGAAACTTGGAACAAATGGTATCAGGAAGGTTTGGTGGACGTTGACTATGCAACTGTTTCTCGTGAAATGGTAGAAAGTAAGATGGCAACTGGTCAAGCAGGATCTACATCTGCAATGCCCTCAAACTTCTCCATGTTGGTAGAAGCAGGAAAAGCGTCGGATCCCAATTATGAACTGGTTGCAGCAAAGTTCCCTGTACTAAATAAGGGGGACACTCCAAGATATGATAATGATGCCTTTGGTTCACCGTATAATGTGAGAAGCATGTTGGGTATGATTACTTCCAACTGTAAGCATCCTGAAATTGCAGCAAGGCTTCTTGATTTTGCCTATAGTGAAGAAGGAGTGCTGTTAAATGAATGGGGTATTGAAGGAGTATCATACGAAAAGAAATCAGACGGATCTTTAATGTATACTGATAACATTTATAACAATCCCGATGGATGGACTTTCTTCCAATCTAAAGCAAAATATTCAAGAGGTTATGCTGATGGAGCTTTCATGGCAGATCCTAGAAGATTTGCTGCAGACAATAATGACCCTGCAATGGTCAATGCTGTAAAAACTTGGTCGATTAGCAAATCTGCTCAATACACAATGCCTTTCTTAAGAGAAAGTGCTGAGGATAGCGAAAAATTGGCGGGTATAACACCTGAACTAAAAACCTACCAGGAGCAAGCCTACTTGACCTTTGTGCTGGAAAAAGACAGTCTTAAAGACTGGGATCAATATCTTAAAACTCTGGATGACATTGGACTTCAGACAACATTGGATATCTACCAAAAACTGTTGGATGTTCATTTTAGTAAATAAGGCTGATTTTTTCTAGGGGGAAAGGTAAACTTTCCCCCTAAAAGAAATTTACGAAGAGGAGTAATCATATGTTTAGCACTAAAAAGCAAAATACAATGAAACCGGTGCCGCAACAAACTTTGAGCTATGAGTTAAAGACTGATTTTAAAAGAAACAAGTATCTATATCTGCTTATATTGCCGGTTATCGCGTATTACCTCATATTTCACTACTGGCCATACTATGGATTGCAGATAGCATTTAAGAGTTACTCACCAGGACTTGGTTTTTTGAAAAGCCCATGGGTGGGATTCAAGCATTTCACTAATTTTTTTAACAGTTATTTTTTTGTAAGAACAATGCGCAATACGCTCCTTATAAATATATATCAGCTAATTTTTGGTTTTACAACACCCATTATATTTGCTCTTTTATTGAATGAAGTACGCAATTTAACTTATAAAAAATATGTTCAGACAGTCTCATATATACCTAACTTTATTGCTATGGTTGTAATTTGCGGTATGATCAAGGACTTTACAGCATCGGATGGCTTAATAAATCAAATTACTGCTTTATTTGGTATGAGGACTATACCTTACTTGTCTAGACCTCAATATTTTAGAAGTATCTATATAATATCTGATATTTGGAAAGATTGCGGTTGGAGCTCAATTATTTACGTCGCAGCAATATCAGCAATAGATCCAATGCTATACCAGTCAGCTGTAATTGACGGTGCAAACCGTTGGAAGCAAATGTGGCATATAACTTTGCCGGGAATAAGACCTACTGTAACAATATTATTGATTCTTAAAATAGGGCACTTGTTTAGTCTTGGATTTGAAAAAATAATTCTTTTATATAGTCCAGCTATTTATGAAACGGCTGATGTAGTTTCGTCCTATGTTTATAGAAAAGGGCTTAACGAACTAAATTACAGTGCCAGTGCTGCAGTTGGGTTATTCAACTCTGTAATGAATTTTGCCTTATTAATTTTAGCCAATACTGTTTCAAGAAAAGTTTCTGAAAACAGTCTTTGGTAAAGGAGAACTAATTATGTTTCAGAAAAGAAGTATTGGAGAAATAATATTTGACAACTTAAATGTAGTGTTTTTGTTTTTTGTTATGTTAATTACACTGTACCCGCTAATATTCGTGGCTTTTGGCTCTATTAGTGATCCTACATTATTTATGAGACACAGGGGATTGTTATTTTTTCCAAAGGGGTTCGATCTAGGTGCATATGAGAGCATATTTAAAACTCGATTTATGATTAACAGTTATAAAAATACAATATTTGTTACTTTTGTAGGAACGGCTATTAATATAATTGCTACAAGCATAGCTGCTTATTTCCTTTCAAGAAAAAATGTGTTCTGGAAGAAATATGTGATGATTTTAATTGTAATAACTATGTTTTTTAATGGGGGGCTAATACCTTATTATCTTTGCGTTAATGCACTGGGTTTGAGAGATTCACTTTGGGTGCTCATAATACCGGGTGCTATCAGTACGTACAATGTTATTGTTATGAGAACATCCTTTGAAAGTATTCCGGTGGAATTGGAAGAGTCAGCGTATTTAGATGGCGCAGGACATGTTACAGTGTTGGTTAAGATTATCCTGCCCTTATCAAAAGCGGTAATAGCTGTAATAGCCCTTTGGTATGGAGTAGGACACTGGAATTCTTGGTTCCAGGCATCAATTTTTATCAATAAGAGAGATAAGTTTCCCCTTCAGCTAATACTTCGAGAAATTTTGCTTAAGCAAGATATGGCACTTAATGAATTGGTAGTAGATTATTCGGCTGCTACAGACAGGCAGGCAGTTAAGCAGACAGTCAAATATGCTGCATCTATGGTGGCAACCATACCGATCCTATGTGTTTTTCCATTTCTTCAGAAGTATTTTGCAAAAGGGGTAATGATAGGAGCTCTTAAAGGGTAAAAAAATTTGGGAGGTTTGCAATGGAAACTGTACAGTTAATGGAGATTACATCCAGAGAATGTAGAAAATATATAGAAAATGGTGGAGATCTGGTTTTTATTCCAATTGGAAGTGTAGAAAGACTTGGACCTCATCTACCAATGGGAGCTCGTACTCATGTTGCATGTGCAATAGCAAATGAATTTGCAAAAAAGAACAATGGTTACTGCCTTCCGCCTGTATCTTATTCTACTTGCTACAATACTGCTTGCCTTAAAGGAACAATTGATATTAACCATGATATTTTATATGACCTTTGTTATGATTTAAGTAAAGAATTAGTTGCAAATGGTTTTAGAAGGATAATGTTTGTTGGTTATTTTAAAGAATTTTATTATTTGATCTCAGAGTTTTTCCAAAACGAAGGTATAGCTATTGCATGGATTAATCCGGATCATATTCCGATGGAATCTCCTAGCAATGCTAATGAAAGGGAAACTTCACTTGTTGCAGCATGTCTAAAGCTTTTAGGCAAAGATGACGTTTGCGAAAGATTAATTGAAGAAAACAGAAAGCATTTAGGTAAGTTTTCAGAAAGAAAAAGCATCGGTATTATAAGAGAGCTTAAGAAGTTTGGTAATATCGGTTTATTATATGAAGAAGGCGATTATGAGGTTTTACCTGCAAAAAATATTTATATAGAAGAGACAATTAACGATATATATAAATGGATTGATGAAAAAAATATAGCTGTTGATTCATTAAAAGATTACAACTACTATCTGTCAAGAAGACGTCCTGACAGAGGATTAAAATAAGGAGGGGAATATGGCAACTTATTTTGAAAACATGTTTCCAGAGGATCTTTATCAGTTAGATAATTCTGAAAATGATACCGCCGTATTACCGGTAGGTGCAATTGAACAACATGGGCCACATCTGTTATTAGGATGCGATAGTTATATAGCATTAGGAATGTCAGAGTGTATTTCTGAACTGACCGGAGCGGTAGTGTTTCCACTAGTTTCCTATTCTTGGATTGGCGGACTTAGAGTATGGCCAGGAACAGTTGATTTGCGTCCCCAAAAAGCAGGTCAGTATTTGGAAGAAATCTGCATGGGTATAGTAAATATGGGATTTAAAAGGTTGGTAATATTATGTTGTCATGGAGGAGCTAGGGAAATGGCATTCCTTACAGCATCAAGAGTTATGAAAAGGACAGGAATACCGGTTCTTGCAGTATTTCCAACTAGGTTGGGTATTAAAGAGGAAACTGCTAAAATATTGGAAAAGTATGAAGTACGAGTAAAAGGAAAGAATTGTGAAGGCAGCCTTATGCTCGGAGGTATGAGAAAAATTGGAAGACAGGATCTTGTAGATAAAGTATTGGAAATTGCAAAAGAAACAGCTCTTGAATTTGAAAACTCAAGCCGTGATTTTAAAATTGATTCACTAAAAAACGTCATGAAAATTAGTGAAGTAGGCCATGACTACATTGGCGAAACCCAGCACGTTTTTCCTGTGGCTTCAATAAACCCTGATGCAGGCATGGAGATACTAGAAATTTCTGCTGAAGTAATTGCTTCAGCTTTGGAGAAAATGAAAATGATATAAACTCTCAAAGAAGGGAGAAAAACTTTTATGGAAGGACCAAGAGCGGCGTATCTTGCGGAGCTGAAAAAAGTTGAGGACATGACAAACCGTGTTTTTAGATCTCACAGCAAAAGCAATCCGAACATGTTTCAGGAGTTCCCATTGCTTTTTGGCAAGGATAACATTGAAAATATAAGAATTATTGCGGAAGACGAGAAACCTGTGGCAAATATCAATTATTTACCTCAAGTGCTTTCAATATATGGACATAGTGTAAATGTAGCAACTTTAGGTGGAGTCGGAACTCTTGAAGAATACCGTGGAAGAGGTCATGGAACATTACTGCTTAATGATTGTATAAGAAGGATGACTAATGAGCAGGATATTGATCTTTTGTTTGTTTCGGGGAACAGGAATATGTATAGAACTGCAGGGTGCATGCCAGCAGGGCAGATGTATACTTTTAAAGTTGAATTCGAGGATTTTCCTGAGGTTAGTAGCTCAAATATTAAATATTTAAAATATGATGAGAAAGACTTAACTGAGTGGAAAAGGCTTTATGACAGTGAAAGTGTAAGGTATGTAAGAAACAACGAAAATTTTAATACGCTTATAAAATCAATGAAGTTTATCGAGAGAAACACCATAACCCGGCATGATCTACTATTAAATGATGGATTATTTAATATTGCTTATGTTGTATTTAAGATTGAAAATAATGAGGGAAAGATTGTTGAATATGCTGGATCAAAACAAACTATTATTGATGAACTTCCAAATATAATGAAAGCTTATAGCCTTTTAAGTATGCAAGGATATATTATGCCTTATGACACAGATCTTTATAATCACTGTATCGTAAAAGGCATAAAAATGCAGGGAAGACGTCTTGGGGGCACTGTAAGAATAATAGATTTTAACAGTCTTATGAAACGTTTGAAACCATATTTTTCGGAATTGTACCCTGAGAATTTTATAAATGAATTGAAATTTGAAAGTGAAGGAGAAAATATCAAATTTATATATAAAAATGATTATTGTATCGTACAAGGGTATGAAACACAGAATAATTTGGTATTTGGCGGTGAAGAGCTGGATAGAAGCAGTCTATTTATAAAAGGTGATGAAAGTCATTTTATTGATTTATTTAAGCATATTTTCCCAATTCCTTATCCGTATACAGGTAATTTAAGCTATGTGTAAATAATATTCTTTACGTAATTTCACAAAACACGCCATTATTACGGCGTGTTTTTGTGATTATTATTATTTTTACTGTGCTAATCTTTTTCCATAAAAAATAATTTAGTTTAATCATATTGTAATTGATTAGGGCAGGAATAAACTGTTATAATATGATTATGACCTAATATGATTATCTTACAGAAGCTCAGGATAGGAGATGTAATCTACATGAATGCAGAAATTCTTGCAGTTGGAACAGAATTACTAATGGGGCAGATTGCAAACACAAATGCCCAATATATTTCAAAAAGACTTAATGATACAGGAACAAATGTTTATTATCATAGTGTTGTGGGTGATAACCCCCAAAGGCTTAAGGATGTTATGACTCTTGCATTAGGACGGTCTGATGCTGTAATTATTACTGGGGGATTAGGACCAACACGGGACGATCTTACTAAGGAAACGGTTTCGGAGATCTTTGGCAAGAAGCTTGTAGAGCATGAACAAAGCGTTAATAAGATAAATGCTTTTTTTAAGAACATGAACCGTCCAATGGTGAATAGCAACTATAAACAAACATTTTTCCCGGAAGGTTGTACAGTTATGGAAAATAATGTAGGTACAGCACCGGGGTGTTATATTGAGGCTGACGGTAAGGTTGTGTTTATGCTTCCCGGACCTCCTTCTGAAATGAAACCAATGTTTGAACAGTATGTGATACCTTATTTTTACCAAAGGTCAAATTGCAAGATTGTATCTAAATATGTACAAGTATTTGGAGTGGGTGAATCATCGGTTGAAACAGCGGTTATAGATTTGATTGATAAGCAGTCAAACCCGACAATTGCTCCCTATGCAGGAGTTGATGTTGTAACACTTCGTGTGTCAGCAAGATGTGAAAATGAAGAAAGTCCTGAAGATTTTTTAAACCCTGTTATAGAAGGGATAATGGAGAGACTTGGGGACGCAGTCTTTACTGTAGAAGATGAAACAATGGAAGAAGTGGTGGCAAAGCTGGTTTTGGAAAAAAACATTACTTTTGCATTTGCAGAATCCTGCACAGGGGGAAATTTGTCTGCATTAATAACTTCAATACCTGGTATTTCTCAAGTGTTCAACCGAGCTATTGTATGCTATAGCAATGAGTCAAAGATAGATGAATTGGGTGTTAATCCAAAAACTCTTAAAAATTTTGGAGCTGTCAGTGAGGAAACTGCTATTGAGATGGCTGATGGAATTAGAAAAAAAGCCGGTACTGATGTTGGCATATCCATAACCGGAATAGCTGGACCCGAAGGAGGAAGTAAAAATAAGCCTGTAGGGCTTGTTTACATTGGTTTTGCAACACCAGATAAGATGGAATGCAAAGCTTTAAAGCTCCGGGGGAGTAGAAGCCGGATACAAAATGTGGCATGTTTACATGCATTGGATATGTTGCGAAGATATGCTATCGGACGGTAGTTGGTTAGTGGTTAGTGGTTTAGTGGTTAGTTGGTTGGTTGGAAAGTTAGTAAGTTGGAAAGGTAGCTGGTCTTAAGATCAACTTACTTGCCCAAAGGTGGGTAAATGTTCAATTTTACTAGCTAGTCAACCATCCAACTAGCTTGCTAAGCTATTATAGAATTTGGAGGAAATATTAATTTGCATAAACCAAAGACAAGAGTAGCCGGTGCTGCAGCAATAGTAATGTCTTCTATAGTTGTGAGCCGGTTAACTGGGTTTTTAAGAGAAGTGCTTGTCCCCAACATGTTAGGCGTAAACGTGGTTGGGGATGCTTACAATATGGCTTTTAAAATAACAGGCCTTATGTATGATATGGTGGTTGGAGGTGCTATTGCGGCAGCACTTATTCCTATCTTATCCGGATATTTAGAAAAAGATAAGGAAGAAGAAGGCTGGAAAGCTGCCGGTACATTTATTAATCTTGTGTTAATTGTCACTATTTTTGCATGTATTGTAGGAATGGCATTTGCTGATAAAATTGTACCAATTATGGCATGGGGGTTTAAAGGAGAGGCGACCGAGCTTACTATAAAACTTACTAGGATCCTTTTTCCGTCGGTTGCATTTTTAATGCTTGCCGGAATTACTAACGGAGTTTTGAATTCATACCAGCGGTTTGCTGCTGCAGCTTACGGACCTTCTATTTATAATATTGGAAGTGCGTTAAGTATTTTGCTGCTTTCAAAGATTGGAGTAAGTGCAGTAGCTTATGGTGTTATGTTTAGTTCGTTAATATACTTTTTGTTTCAGTTGAGTTTTGCCTTAAAGAATTTAAAATATTTCAGGTTCAAGTTGTATTTGAATCATTCTGGATTTAGAAAACTATTCAAACTTGCAATACCTTCACTGCTGTCATCATCTATTTCGCAGATTAATGTGATTGTTTCTGCATCTTTTACGACAGTATTTACAGCAGGAAGTGTCGTCGCTTTTAACATGGCAGACAGAATGTGGCAGATGCCCTATGGAATATTTGCTCAGGGTATGGGGATTGCACTACTTCCGACACTTTCAGCAAAATATGCAGTAAATGAAATAGATTCCTATAAATATACATTAATACGTGGTTTGAAGACAGTATTGCTTTTAGCAGTTCCTTCTACAATTGGTTTGTTTGTTTTAAGAGAGCCTATTGTTCGAACGGTTTTTCAATTTTCTGATGCCTTAAGTGAGCAAGATATTTATGTATCAGCTAGTGCGTTAATGTTTTTTGCCACCGCTCTTATAACCCAATCCATGGTTACAATATTAAATAGAGGATTTTACGCGGTAAATGATACCAAAACTCCTCTTTACGTAGGAATTGCTACTATAGTGGTTAATTATGCTCTTAACAGTTATTTTATCAGTACCGTCTCAAGGCTTAATGTTTCAGGAATGGCATTAGCTTACGCGATATCGAGTACTGTTAATGCAATTTTGCTTATGATCATTTTGGAAATAAAGTTAGATGGAATACACCTTGAAAAGCTTGCAGGATTTATGGTAAAAGTAACCGCAGCCTCAGCTGTTATGGGTTTTTTAATCAGCTTGATTAATACTTTAGTTCAAGGATTTATTGTATCAAAACTGCATCAAATCTTTTTCTTAACTATTATAGTTTGCTTTGGAGCCATGATATATTATGTAATTGTGTTGCTTATGAAGGTAGACGAAGCAAAGTACATACTCCGTTTTATAGTCGATAAACTGAAAGGTTTAAAAAAAAGCGAATTGGAGTAATAATCTGGCGGACAAACTACTGTTGCTAATAAAATGTTAGTGAATATTTACGATTGATATTTGGTATGGTAAAATAATTGTAACAATCAATGGGAAGTGATATTTTTGAAAAAATATGTAGATCCTTTCAAGCTTGAAAGAATATCTTCAAGGATGGCAAAGGAGTTTGGCACAATCCCTAAAGGTGATGAAGAAATGTACAGCTTCATGCTGCATCCAATGGAAGGAAACCTCTTAAAGCTACATCGAAAAGCTCCTGTAAGAAATGGAAGGCATGCAATTGATGCAATCCATATGTGCCTTTTAAAAATTGATGGCTATATTAACGGGATAGAATATGACTACAGCAGATTTTGCACTAGTGAAAACAGTGCATTTCTTGAGGGATTATTGAAAAGCTTTGACCCTTTTACTAACCAGAAGATATTTGATACAGCAAATAAGACATATAACTTGAGCGCAATGGATGAGTTGAAAAGATTCTTTGAAGCCCCTGTGAAATGTCTTCTAAGGATAGAGAAGTCAGTTAAACTGTGGACGAAAGAATTGGGCGCTAATGGATACTTCATTTTTATTGAAGAACAGTTGGGTCATTCTGTTGAAGAAGATGAAAAAATGAATTACTCCATGTTGCTCAAAGATAAGGAAGACCTTGAGAAGCTTGGTATAGATACCTCCTCCCTTGATATGCACCTTCTGGATGATGGTAAAGAGTAGCTTGATAATGTGCTTATAAACATACTCAGAATTGGCTTACACTGGGGCAATAGTTACCGTAATTCACAAAGCTCTCTAATTAAATTAAAGTTGCAAAATTGGTTTTATTAAGCTATTATAATATGTAGTAGTTTGAACAAAAATTTTATAACGATTGGTAAAGGTTTATCCGGTTTTTGACCGGATTAATTGAAAAGGGAAGTGGGTGAAAGTCCCACGCGGTCCCGCCGCTGTAAAAGAAGAATCCTTCTTAAATGCCACTGGATGTTAATTTCCGGGAAGGTTGGAAGGATGATGACACTTGAGCCAGAAGACCTGCCTTTACTAAACGCACTTAAGACTCTACGGGTGATAGGGGGTGTTGCAGGTGTTTAATCCTGCTATCTTGCAAGATTCCTCTTAACTTAGTGTATGAAGTTAAGAGGCTTTTTATTGAATTGCCGCGTTTGGGCTTACAATTTGTGTAAAGCAGCTAATTGAAAATGAGTTTTAGGCTATTACAATTATTTTAAATTAAGGAGTATATTACGAATGAGTATGAAAAAATTTACAGCAGTATTATTAATATTTGCAGTAGCAGCACTTTTTGTGTTTGCAGGATGCCAAAAAAATCAAAATGTAAATGATAACGAGACAACACAAGAGCAATCTGATGCTACAATCAAGGAACCTGTAGATAAAACTAAACCTGAAGTGACCGGTCAGCAGGAGGATGTGTTTCCTCTTACTATTACAGATGCTCATGGCACTGAAATGACTTTACCGGAAAAACCTCAAAAAATAGCATCTATTTCACTGGTTAGTGATGAAATGCTTTTCTCATTAGTGGACGCAGATAGAATTGCTGCAACTACGCATCTTGCCATAGACGATGGAATATCAAACGTAGCAGATGAAGCAAAAGATATCACATTGAGATTAAATCAATCGGACACTGAAAAAATTATTGCTTTAGGACCAGACCTGGTTATAGTATCCAGTTGGACAGACAGCACCTTTATACAGCAGTTAAGGGATGCAAAAATAGTTGTATATGCAATGGAAACTGCAGACGACATTGAACATCTTAATGGTATTGTTAAGAAAATCGCACTGCTAGTAGGTGAGAGTGCAAAAGGTGAAGAACTCTTAAGCTGGATGGATGAAAAATTAACTACTATTGAAGATAAGGTAAGCTTATTAAAGGATGATGAAAAAAAGTCTGTACTGTTTTGTGATGCATTTTGGTCCACTTATGGAAAAGGAACTACTTCGGATGATATAGCCTCACGAGCAGGGCTAATAAATGTTGCATCAAGGGCAGGTATAGAAGGTTGGTCTCAGGTTTCAAAAGAGAGTATAATTAGCTGGAATCCTGATATTATTTTCCTGCCAGCATGGTCATATGACGGAAAATTCGATCCCGAGGATTTTAAGAAAAAGATAGTAGAAGATGAAAGCCTTAAAAGTGTGAATGCAGTAAAGAACGGAAGAGTATATCTTCTTGAAGATAAACACATGACAAGCACATCACAATACATGGTGCTTGGCGTAGAAGATGCTGCAAAGACCGCTTATCCGGAGCTTTTTAAGTGATAGCACTGTAATCTTTGGGCAGTATGAAAAAAAATTGCCCTGACTTTAAATAACGCAATTAAGCGCTCACAGTTGTTTTTTAGTCAGGCGCATGAATTCTGATAAATAGTTGGAATTGATGCTGTAGCATTTTAAATAAAGCAGCACAAAACCACGAAATGAAAGGATTATTTAAGAGACAGGTGGGGTAAATCCCACCATCCTTTTAAATAAATAAACTAAAAATGGGTTCTGAAATAAAGAGAAGTAATAAAAAATATGTGCTTTCGGCTATGATTTTGATGTTAGTTATAGTTGTTATCTTAGGAGTTGCGGTCGGAGACGTTTATGTTCCATTTTTTAATGTCGTAAGAATAATACTTAAAAGATGGGGACTCATTAAGGGTACGCAAATTAGTTCTGCTCATGAGGCAATAATATTTGCGGTAAGATTTCCTCGTGTAGTGACTGCTGTTTTAGTTGGTGGCGCGCTTGCAGTTTCTGGCACAGTAATGCAGGGCATGTTCAGAAACCCTATGGCAGACCCTGGATTAATTGGGGTTTCCAGTGGAGCTAGTCTTGGTGCTGTTACAGCGATAGCCCTTGGTTTAACAGTTAGAAATCTCTATTTTATGCCGGTGCTGGCTGCAATAGGATCCTTAACTGTAGCATTTGTAATATATATTTTAGCAGGTGCCAATAAAAAAGTGCCTGTGCTTACCCTGATATTGGCAGGCATAGCAGTAAGTACATTCATATCTTCAATTACATCTATGATATTGTTGTCTTTTAACCAGCAAAACCAGATAAGAGAATTTCTTTTTTGGTCGGTCGGAGGGCTGAATGACAGGAGATGGGAACATGTTAAGCTGATAATATTGCCTATTATGATTGGAATTTTTGTACTGATGTTTTTTTTAAAAGATCTTAACATATTGCTTCTAGGAGAAGAGGAAGCACAATCCCTCGGTCTTAATCCGGTTAAAACAAGAAGAATTCTTTTGGTTTTCTCTTCAATTGTAACAGCTACAGCTATAAGTGTAAGTGGGAATATAAGTTTTGTAGGCTTAATCGTTCCTCACATTATGCGTCTTATTGTAGGTCCTGACCACCGGGTTCTTCTTCCTGTAAGCCTTTTAGGCGGGAGTATATTTCTAGTGCTATGCGACCTTTTAGGGAGAGTTATTCTTCCTGTTGAAATAAATGTCGGGATTATTACTTCTTTAGTAGGTGCTCCATATTTTTTGTACCTGCTTGGCAGAGCCCGGAAGGGAGGAAGTACATTCTAGATGAGTTATTCAGTGCTTGAAATAAATAATCTTAATTTTTCTATTGAAAAAAAAGAGATTTTAAAAAACCTAAATATAAAGGTGTCAAAAGGCGAATTTGTTGGATTAATTGGTCCTAATGGTGCTGGTAAGTCTACCCTTTTAAAGTGCATTAACGGAATATACAAAGGAAGCGGAATTATAAAAATTAATGGTATGGAACTAAATAAAATCAGTGAAAAAGAAGTTGCGAGAGAGGTTTCTCTTATGCATCAGGATACATTTATGTCCTTTCCGTTTCCAGTTGTTGATGTTGTACTTATGGGAAGGTATCCTCATATAGGCAGATTCAAAAATGAGAGCCGGAAGGATTACAAGGTTGCACGGTACAACATGGAGCTGACTGATACCATAAACCTTGAAAAAAGGCACATTACGAATATATCAGGAGGGGAAAGACAAAGAGTGCTGTTTGCTAAAACACTTACTCAGGAAACTAACATTATATTGCTTGACGAGCCTACTGCAAGCCTCGATATTTCCTATCAGGAGCAAATAATTAATTATGCACGCAAGCTTGCTGACGAAGGAAAAACAGTAATTGCCGCAGTACATGACCTTAAAATTGCAGCTCGTTACTGTACAAAGATAGTTCTTTTGAAAGATGGAAGTATTTTAGCAAAGGGTACACCCGAGGAAGTTATTACAAGAGAAAATCTGTCAGACGCATATGATGTTAACAGTATAGTATATAGAAATAATGTTACAGGATATTTAGATTTTCATATTATCAAAAGAGATAGGGTAAGAAAACAGAACATACACGTTATCGGCGGCGGAGGTTCTGCATCGGGCATAATGAGATATCTTTTTGAAAATGGATATGGCATTACTACCGGTGTGTTATGGCGAGGCGACAGTGATCAAAGCTTTGCTGATGTTTTTGGCATTGAAACTGTAATATGCGAACCTTTCTGTGAAATTTCTGATGAAGTGCAAAGAGTTAATATTAATTTGATTAAAAAAAGTGATATAACGATACTGTGCAATATGCCTTTTGGAAAGCATAACATAAAGAATCTTGAGTCGGCAAAAGGCGCACAAAAGCTTATTATAGTTGAAGATGAGGTAGTGGAGGGCAGAGACTATACAAAAGGAGCAGCTCTTACCTTATACAATGAATTAAAGCAATTTGCAACAATAACAACATCTGCAAGACTCCATGAGGTACTTTAGATTTATTCAGCAAACCCCCAGTTTTTTTGTCGTAACTTTCTAAAAACAACTCTTTACTTTTGACAAATTATTTATCAACCATGCTCTATAATATACATAAACGTACATGCATATGAATATATGTAGTGTTGAGGGTATTGCATGAATGTGGGGGATAAGAGATGGAGATATATTTAGACATTCTATTTTTAGAAAATCTTGTTATAAATTATTTTATTCTTGCTTTGACGTCTAAATTTACTAAGAGTAAAGCATCAAATCTTCGTTTATTCCTTGGAGCACTTTTAGGTTCAGGCTATGTTGTTATACTTGTCTTGTTTCCGGGATTAAAGGTGTATTATTCGACAATAGCAAAAATTGCACTATCGTTCTTAATTGTAGCAGTAACATTTTCTCCTGAAAAGGTTTTTAGTTTTTTAAAAATAATTGCTATTTTCTACATTTCCACTTTTATTTTTGCGGGAGCAGCATTTGCTTTCATATATTTTGGCACAAATGGTGGATTTATACAAAGTGGAATAATTTATATTTTCACAGGCTATAAATGGCCAATATTTATACTTGTAATCATTACTGTTGGAATAATTACAAGTATATTCTGGGAGATGATTCAATACAAGTTTGTTAGAGAAGAGCTTTTTGTACCTTTGAAAATAGCTTTTGGAAATAGCATTATAGACATTTCTGCTCTTGTGGATACCGGCAATTTTTTACATGATCCATTGACAAATATGCCTGTAGTTATAGTGGAGTTCAATGCAATTAAAACAATACTGCCTGTGGAAATACGAGAAATTTTTGATTTATCCAAAGAAGATGACTTAGGCTCTGTAACGACAATAGTTTCAGGGTCAAGCTGGTATAAACGATTCAGGCTTATTCCTTTTAATTCACTTGGAAAAGAAAATGGCATGTTGATTGGGTTTAAGCCAGATTACATAGTGATCGGTGAAAATGATGATAAAAAGGGGGTTAAGGATGTAGTAGTCGGGATTTACAATAAAAATCTATCTAAGGATGAAAAGTACAAGGCATTACTTGGACCGGATCTTGTTGCATAAAGCATATGGCAAAAGAATGTAATATATAAACCTCAACGGAAGGAGACTTGGACATGATTTGTCTAAAAAAATTAAAACTGTGGATTTTGCAAAAATACCTTAATATATTAAAAATATTTGGTAGAAAACCCAAAACCCTTGTGGATTACATTGGAGGAAGTGAGGCATTGCCGCCTCCTCTTAGCAGCGAAGAGGAAGTATATTTTCTGGATAGACTTCAGAAAAATGAACTTGGCGTAAAAAAAGTACTTATTGAGAGAAACTTAAGACTTGTGGTATACATAGCAAGAAAATTCGAGAATACCGGAGTTGGTGTTGAAGACTTGATTTCGATAGGGACAATAGGACTCATAAAAGCAATAAATACATTTAACCCTACAAGGAATATTAAGTTAGCAACTTATGCTTCACGGTGTATTGAAAATGAAATATTGATGTATTTACGTAGAAATAGCAGATTAAAAAATGAGATTTCCATAGATGAGCCGCTTAATATAGACTGGGATGGAAATGAATTATTGCTATCGGATATACTGGGTACTGACAATGATCTTATATATAGAAGTATTGAGGACGAAGTAGATAGAGAGCTTCTTGAGACTGCAATGCAAAAGTTGTCAAGTAGGGAAAAGAAAATAATGGAGCTGCGGTTTGGTCTTTGTAATAATGGCGAAGAAAAAACGCAAAAAGAAGTTGCAGATATGCTTGGAATATCCCAATCATATATTTCACGGCTTGAAAAAAGAATAATTGGAAGACTCAAAAAAGAAATTAGCAGGATGGTATAAAAAAGGAGCTGTCCCTTTGCATTCCCATTATCTAGGAAAGTATACTTTTCTAGATAATAAAAAGGGGTATCCATTTGCAATCCAAATAGCATACAGAACTATGTTTTCCTATGTTTAAAAAATTTTTGTATGGAAGCCTTATTTATTGAAGAGTACAAAACCTGTCAAGGGTATTTAAAAAAATTTTTATGTAAGCTTTCAGTATAAAAATGACCTTCATGGTAATAATGTTATTGACAGAAAAAGTTGCCGGGGAGGTTATTTTTATGCTGATAAACAAAGTTGAAATATGTGGCGTAAACACCGCGAAATTGCCTGTTTTGAGTAACGATGAAAAGATGAAACTCTTTGAGAGAATACATAATGGAGATGACTCGGCTAGGGATGAGTTTATAAAGGGTAATTTACGGCTGGTATTGAGTGTAATTAAGAGGTTTAATAATAGGGGCGAATATGTAGACGACCTTTTTCAGGTAGGCTGCATAGGATTAATAAAAGCAATTGATAATTTTGATACTTCTCATAATGTTCAGTTTTCCACATATGCTGTGCCCATGATAATAGGTGAAATTAGAAGGTATTTAAGGGATAATAATTCTATACGTGTAAGCCGCTCTCTTCGTGATATAGCATATAAAGCGCTTCAAGCTAAAGAAAGATTGACTAATAAGAATTCTAAAGAGCCAACAATTTGTGAAATTGCTAAGGAACTCGATTTGCCAAAGGAGGAAGTAGTTTTTGCTCTTGATGCTATTCAGGATCCAATCTCTCTGTTTGAATCTGTGTATCATGATGGTGGAGATGCAATTTATGTTATGGATCAGGTAAAAGATGAAAAAAACAAAGATGAAAACTGGTTGGAGGGTATAGCATTAAAGGAGGCAATGAAAAAGCTTAATGACAGAGAAAAGCTTATTCTAAACCTGAGATTTTTCCAGGGAAGAACTCAAATGGAAGTTGCTGAGGAAATAGGAATCTCTCAAGCACAGGTTTCTAGACTTGAAAAGACTGCTCTTAACCATATGCGAAAATATATATAGGAATGAAAAGTATACTCTTGTGGCAGTCATTCCAAGATGTATGAGGTTTATGCCGCGTTCAGCAAGCCTGTCTTACAGGCGAATGAGCTAAATATCAAATGCTCATTTTTTCATATCATAAAAAAATAATCATATACTATAGTATAGTTACTACTAAAAAGCATATTCAAACTTCACATATAATTCGTATAGAGCGCCATTAAAGGTGGTGATAAAATGCTAAACCGCTCCTCTGAGTTTAGAAATAAGGAAGTGATAAACTTAAGTGACGGGAGAAGACTGGGCTTTGTAAACGATGTCGAAATCAATTTTGATGAAGGCAGAATTGAAGGTATTGTGATACCCACAGGTAGCAAACTGTTTGGAATAATTGGAAACGAGAATGAGCTTTTGATACCATGGGACAAGATTAAAAAGATAGGAGAAGATATTATACTTGTAGATGTAGATGATCGTTTTATGCGTAAATATTTTGATTAAAATCCTAATTTATGATATAATAACCTCGTTGCCGAGGTTATTATATTGCATCCGGCGGAATTTATGCGCGTGCGATTTTTTTTGCCAAGGCAAAAAACGCACATGCGCAATTATATCATGCAATTTCTTCGAAATTCATGATACAATGTCCTCGTTACCGAGGTTATTATACGCCTCATTTACATTAGATAAATAGATAGGAGGTTGCAAAGGATGAAATGCCCATTTTGCGGACATTTGGAAGATAAGGTCATAGACTCAAGACCGACTGATGAAGGTTCTGCTATAAGAAGAAGACGTGAGTGTCTTGATTGTAGCAAAAGATTTACTACATATGAGAAAATTGAAAGTATAACATTCATGGTTATAAAAAAGGATAAGTCTAGGGAAGTCTTTGATAAGTCAAAAGTTATGAATGGCATAATTAAAGCCTGTGAAAAGAGACCTGTTTCTTTGAATGACATTGAAAAGATTGGTGAGGAAATAGAAAGTCATCTTTACAGTTCTCAGAAGAAAGAAATATCCACTCATGAAATTGGAGAAATGATTATGGCCAGATTAAAAGATCTTGACGATGTAGCATATGTTAGATTTGCTTCGGTGTACAGACAGTTTAAAGATATTAATAGCTTCATGGACGAGGTAAAGAAGATTATGAAAGAGAAGTGAACCTATTTATTGTCTAGGAAAGTATACTTTCTTAGACAATGGGGATTGCAAAGGGGAAGCCCCTTTGCTGCTTTAATGTGGGTGCTCAAGGATGCGGAGCATCCGTCGAAGGGAACCATAAGGTTCCCTAGCGAAAAAAAGTGGCGAAGCCCACTTTTTTATGTCAGGTAAAGGATAAGACGCTGAATTTATGAAATCCAGCGTCTTATGTAAAATATAAGGGTGTTATACGAAGTCTGCATTAAGTTAGAATACACCTTTTCCTCTTGTAGCTAGCATTTCTTACCATAACCGCTTCCGAAGCCATTAAAAAACAGAAACAGGAATATAAGTATAAAGAAAAGAATCTCTCCGTTTTTTCCAAATATTCCTTCTACACTACTACCGCGGTCTCCGTCATAAATAGGAATATCATTTAAATTCTCAGTCATGTTAAACCTCCTATAGAACAAATTGCCTACAAATTTATATTATTCATTATGCATTAAAACTGTTACACAAATGCGCTATAAATCCAAAGCTTGACTGTAACTGTCTGTGTTGGAGATGATTGTTCATTCACTCAGTCGACATTGGTGCCAAAATAGTCACAGCAGGTTAATAGTAGCAGGTAAATTTTCTTGAGAGAAACTATTATAACTGATATAATTAAATAAATAGAGGGCTTTGTTGGTGTAACATACTGTTGAGCAATAAGTATTTTTTTATTCAAAGAGCAGAGAGAAGACATGTTTTTCTATTAAATTATTTTAAAGAAAGTAGGGTCGATTATGAAAAAAATTTCAGGTATATCTATAATACTGGTGGTGATAGTCATGTTGGGATTGTGGCTTGCATCAGGGTTTTATACCATACAATCAGGTGAGGAGGCTGTACTGTTAAGGTTTGGAAAACATATTGACACAATAACAGAGGCCGGGCTAAGCTGGCATATGCCAGCTCCCATTGACCGGGTGGAGATATTGAATGTGGTAGAGCCAAGAAGAATTGAAATTGGTTTTCAAACATTACAGGCAAGAGCTGACGGAAGTTCAGTCTATAAGGACATCACATCAGAATCTATTATGATTACCAGTGATGAAAATTTGGTAGATGTTGAAACAGTGGTACAGTACAGGATAAAGGATATTAATGATTACCTTTTTAATGTAAATGATCAGAACAAAGCACTTGTTGCAGCTTCTGAATCTGCTATAAGAAGAGTTGTTGCTAATCATATCCTTGATGAAATACTTACCGATAACAAATTTGGAATACAGAGTGAAATAAAAACAGATCTCCAAGAAATTTGTGACAGCTATGACCTCGGGATTTCAATAACTGCAGTTCAACTTCAAGATGTAAGCGCACCTCAGGAAGTGGATGATGCATTTAAAGATGTAACAAATGCAAGGGAAGACAAAACTAGTTTTATAAATGAATCTGAAAGCTATGCAAACGAAGTTTTGCCAAGAGCTAGGGGAAATGCAGCTCAAATTCTCAACGAGGCTGGTGCATATAAGGAAAAAAGAGTAGCTGAGGCTCGAGGTGACGTAGCCAATTTTGAGCAGATTCTTGAAAGATACAACATGGGTGAGAGAGTCACCCGTACAAGATTATATCTAGAAACATTAGAGAAAATTCTACCAGGAATTGATAAGTATATTGTTGATGGTGACAGCGGTACAATTAAGTTTCTCCCGCTTGAACCTTCAAACAACCAATAAGGGGGGGACATAAATGGACACAAATAATACAGTAAATTATAA
>Ga0265293_10000478_pt1 | contig 95044 bp, 85 predicted proteins | sample Munlanlewell138R_FD_192505 | JGI IMG/M metagenome (GOLD analysis project Ga0265293, IMG submission 192505) | Leachate microbial communities from a municipal landfill in Southern Ontario, Canada - Leachate well 138R | ecosystem: Engineered > Solid waste > Landfill > Unclassified | place: Canada... | reverse complement strand
TCAGACCCACTCAAAGCGCAGCTTTGAGGTCCTCCACCTTGTCCACCCTCTCCCAGGTAAACGCCGTTGCCGTCTCTTCCTTCCATCCGCCGCTGTCCTTCCAGCGGTAGGTGTAGTCGAAGGGCTCACGGCCGAAGTGGCCGTAGCTGGCGGTGGGCTGGTAGATGGGGTGGAGCAGGTCGAGCATTTTGGTGATGCCGTAGGGGCGCAGGTCGAATACCTCGCGGATGGCGGCCACCAGTTTGTCGTCCGCCACCTTGCCGGTGCCGTAGGTGTTGATGGAAATCGAGGTGGGCTCGGCCACGCCGATGGCGTAGGAGACCTGGATCTCGACCCGGTCGGCGAGGCCGGCGGCGACGATGTTCTTGGCCACGTAGCGGCCGGCGTAGGCGGCGGAGCGGTCGACTTTCGACGGGTCCTTGCCGGAGAAGGCGCCGCCGCCGTGGTGGGCCATGCCGCCGTAGCTGTCGACGATGATCTTGCGCCCGGTGAGGCCGCAGTCACCCATGGGGCCGCCGATGACGAACTTGCCGGTGGGGTTGATGTGGTACTTGGTGCCGGCGTGGAGCCAGCCCTCGGGCAGCACGTGCTGGATGATCTCCTCCATCACCGCTTCCTTGAGATCCTTCTGGCTGATGTCCTCGGCGTGCTGGGTGGAGAGCACCACCGCATCCACCGCCACCGGCTTGCCGTTTTCGTAGCGCAGGGTCACTTGGCTCTTGGCGTCGGGGCGCAGCCAGGGCAGCACCCTGTGCTTGCGCAGGTAGGCCTGGCGCTCCACCAGCCGGTGGGAGAAGTACAGGGGCGCGGGCATCAGCAGGTCGGTTTCGTTGGTGGCGTAGCCGAACATCAGGCCCTGGTCGCCGGCCCCCTGGTCCTCCGGGCTTTCCCGGTCGACGCCCTGGTTGATGTCCCGGGATTGCTTGCCGATGGCGTTGAGCACCGCGCAGCTGGCGCCGTCGAAGCCCACCGCGGAGCTGTCGTAGCCGATGCCGGTGATCACCTCGCGGATGATTTCCTCCAGGTCGACGTAGCAGTTGGTGGTGACCTCGCCGGCCACCACCGCCATGCCGGTTTTCACCAGGGTTTCCACCGCCACTCGGGCCTGTTTGTCCCGGGCGATGATGGCATCGAGCACGGCGTCGGAGATCTGGTCGGCCATCTTGTCGGGGTGGCCTTCCGAGACCGATTCAGAGGTAAACAGGGTGTAGTCGCTCATGGGTTATTCCCTTGTGTTGGCGGGCCCTCGCCTGTCTCGGGCCGGATGAATTGTCGCAGTTGAACGCGAAAGCCGTTCTTGAGGGGCAGGTATTCGGTGCCGCCGTCGATGAGGCCCGACTGCGCGGCCCAGCGGGTGAGTTCGTCGGGCTCGAAGCCGAGCCACAGGTCGCCGCAGGCGCCCCGCGCCCAGTCCTGGTCGTGCTGGCACAGTTCGGTAACCAGCAGCACGCCGCCGGGCCGCAGCACCCGGGCGAGGTCGGCGATCACCGCCGCCGGCGCCGGGGTGTGGTGGAGCACCATGTTGAGGGTGATCAGATCCCCCCGAAGGCCCCCGGCCAGGGCGCTGGCGGTGTCGCCGTGGATGAAGTGGATGCCCGTGAGGCCCCGGGCGGCGGCGAACTGGCGTGAGCGCTCCAGCATCTCGGCGGAGTTGTCGAGGGCGATGACCCGGGCAAAGCGGCGGTGCAGGTCGGCGAGCAGTTCCCCTTCACCGGGGCCCACCTCGATGGCGCTGCGCTCGCCGTTGCCCGCCAGGCGATCGAGGGTCGCCACCACCGCCTCGCCGTACTGGGGGTGGCCGGCGATCAGATCCTGCTGCTCGCGGAACTTGGCGGCGTTGGCCCGGAAGAATTCCCGGGAGGCGGCGGCGCGGGCATCCTCCACGGCGCGGATGCGGGCGAGGATGTCGTCCGCCAGGGGCGCGGCGTCGAGGGCGGCGAGGATGGCGCCGTGCAGGGCATCGCCGCCATCCGCCACCCGGCGGTAGAAGATGTGGGTACCCTCGCGGCGGAAGGTGACGAGGCCCGCCCGGGTGAGGATCTTCAGGTGGTGGCTCATGGCGTTCTGGCGCATGGCGAAGATGTCCGACAGCTCCAGGGCGCCGAAGGCGTTGTTGCGCAGCACCCGGAGGATTTCCAGGCGCAAGGGATCCCCGGCGGCCTTCATCAGGGCGGCGAGGGTGTCCAGTGCGGCGGCCGGGGGCTGGGCGGAGAGCGGCAGGTTCATGGGCGGGGATGCTAGCATGCTTTTTCTTTATATCAAAAGATTTTGATATACGGGGCCCCGAGGGGCCCCCGCTGCGGGTGCGCCAGGGGGGTGCTAGACTGCCGCCCTGCGGCGGCCAGGTGCCCGTGACAGGGAATGCCGGCTCCCCTGCGGCGGAGAGCTATTCAGCGGAGAACAATAATGAGTAAAAGTATCGTCAATGGCGCCATTATGGCGGCGGGTATCGCCGCCATCACCCTGGGTGTGGAGGCCGAGGGGCAGGTGGTCACCGCCCTCGCCCTGCTGTGGGTGATCGCCTACCTGTGGATCAGCGAGGCCTTCCATATCACCATCACCGCACTGCTGATACCGCTGCTGGCGGTGGCCACCGGGCTGCTGGATGTGAAGGGCGCGCTGGCCAATTTCGCCCATCCCATCATCTTTCTGTTTCTCGGCGGCTTTGCCCTCGCCGCCGCCATGCATATCCAGGGGCTCGACCGCTGGCTGGCGGATTCGATCCTGCGGCTTACCGGCGGGCGGCTGGACCGGGGGGTGTTGCTGCTGGCGCTGGCCACCGCCCTGCTGTCCATGTGGATCAGCAACACCGCCGTGACCGCCATGATGCTGCCCCTGGTGCTGGGTCTTTTGAGTGAGAAGCCGGATCTGCCCTACGCCACGAGGGCCTTCAGCCTGCTGGCCATTGCCTATTCCGCCAGTATCGGCGGCGTCGGCACCCTGATCGGCACGCCCCCCAATGCCATCGTGGCGGCGGAGCTGGGTTTGTCCTTCGTCGACTGGCTGTATATCGGGGTGCCCCTGGTGGTGGTGCTGTGGCCCCTGATGATGGTGGTGCTGGCGCGGGTGCTGCGCCCGGATTTCCAGGATGCCCGGCTGGAGGTTCGGGTCGAAGCCTTTGCCTGGACCCGGGAACGGCGCGTCCTGCTCGGGATATTCACCATCACGGTCATCGGCTGGCTGTTTGGCCGGCCCCTGTCGGCACTGCTCGGGGTCGGCGACGACATGGATACCTGGGTGGCGCTTCTGGCCCTCGGCCTCATCGCCGCCACCGGCGTCGCCCGCTGGCAGCAGATCGAAAAGTCCACAGATTGGGGCGTGCTGCTGCTGTTCGGCGGCGGCCTCACCCTCAACGGCCTGCTCAAGTCCAGCGGCGCCAGCGAATTCCTCGGCCTTGGCCTCGCCGGGCTGATCGAGGGCTGGGGTGTGGTGCTGGTGATCATGGCGCTGGTCACTTTCGTGGTGTTCTTCTCCGAAGTGACCAGCAACACCGCCACCGCCGCGCTGCTGGTGCCCCTGTTCGTGGCGCTGCCCGGGGATATGCTCGACCCCACCCAGGCGGCCCTCGCCATCGGCGTCGCCGCCTCCACCGCCTTCATGCTGCCGGTGGGCACGCCCCCCAACGCCCTGGTGCACGGCACCGGGATGGTGCGGCAGCAAACGATGATTCGCGCCGGGTTCGTGCTGAATCTGGTGTGCATCGCGGTGCTGACCCTGGTGTTCAGCCAGTTCTACGGTAGCCCCTGAGGTGTGCCGAGCCACCGTTGCATCGGAATAGACAAAGGAGACCCCATCCATGCCAAAACCGGGATTTTTCGCCGCGCTGCTGCTCGCCGCCAGCAGCGCCAGCGCCGGGGACGAGACCCACACCACCGCCTACTGGCGCGAACAGGGCGCCGCCGCCCTGGAAGCGGCCCTGGCGGTCAAGCCCAATACCCGCCGGGCGAAAAACGTCATTCTCTTCGTCGGGGACGGCAACGGCGTCGCCACCGTCACCGCCACGCGGATCTTCGATGGCCAGTCCCGGGGCGGCCCGGGGGAGGAGAACATCCTCAGCTACGAGCGCTTCCCCCACGTGGCCCTCGCCAAGACCTACAACACCAACCAGCAGGTGCCCGACTCCGCCGGCACCATGAGCGCCATCATGACCGGGGTGAAAACCCGCGACGGGGTGATCGCCCTGGGGCCGGAGGCAGTCACCGGGGAATGCGCCGGCAGCGCCGCCGCCTCCCTGCCCACCCTGCTGGAGGAGGCGGAGGCCAGGGGACTTGCCACCGGCATCGTCACCACCACCCGCATCACCCACGCCACGCCGGCGGCCACCTACGCCCACAGCCCGAATCGCGACTGGGAGGACGACACCCAGGTACCCCGGGAGATGGGTGAGGAGTGCGCTGATATCGCCCGCCAGCTGGTGGAATTCAGCCACGGGGATGGCATCGAGGTGATCATGGGGGGCGGCCGTCAGCACCTGCTGCCCGCCGGCGAAGCGGACCCGGAGTACCCGGATAAAAGCGGCCGCCGGGGGGATGGCCGCAACCTGATCGCCGAGTGGCAGGGGCGCCACCCCGGCGGCGCCTATGTCTGGAACCGGGAGCAGTTCGACGGCCTGAAACCCGACACCCCGCGGATCCTGGCCCTATTCGAGCCCTCCCATATGCACTTCGAGGCGGACCGGGAGGCCCTCGGCGGCGACGAACCCGCCCTGGCGGAGATGACGGCCCTCGCCATCGAGCGCCTCTCCCGGGACGACAGCGGGTACTTTCTGATGGTTGAGGGTGGCCGCATCGACCACGCCCACCACGCCGGCAACGCCTACCGGGCCCTCAGCGACGGCCAGGCCTTTGCCGCGGCGGTCCAGGCGGCCCTCGACCGGGTGAGCCTCGACGACACCCTGGTGATCGTCACCGCCGACCACAGTCACGTGCTGACCCTGGCGGGCTACCCCACCCGGGGCAACCCGATTCTCGGCAAGGTGGTGAGCAACGACGCCCGTGGCGAGCCGGAGGGCGAACCCTACAGGGCCCTCGACGGCAAGCCCTACACCACGGTGGGCTACGCCAACGGGCCCGGCCACGCCGCCGGGGTGGCCATCACCGAGCGGGAGCGCAAGGGCGGCACCCCGGGCCGCGCCGACCTCACCGACGTCGACACCACCCACCGGGACTTCTACCAGGAGGCGCTGGTGCCCCACTACTCCGAAACCCACGGCGGCGAGGACGTGGCCATCTACGCCGCCGGCCCCTGGGCCCACCTTATCCACGGGGTGCAGGAGCAGAATTTTATTTATCAGGTGATGCGCCATGCCCTGGGGCTGGATGAGCGCTAGGACGATCTCGCCCATACCGCGTTCACGCCGCCAGCGGCGGGGGACAGCCCGTCACCCAGGATCGCTGGCGGTCATCGCGACCTACCGCCGGTTCATGCCCCCGAGGGCGCCAGTTCGGGGGCGGCGTTGTTTGCCTGAACTGTTGCCCGTCAGTCGAGTGCGGCAAGGGCCGCACGGGTGGCCATGATGCGCCCTTCGAGCCAGCCGAGCAGATCGAAGATCCTGCCCCCGGTGCGCTCCACCAGTGCTTCGTGTATCGCCAGCTCGGTTTCCAGGGCCTGGCGGTTGCGGGGCTCCGCGGTCACCGCCATTTCGATCAGGTGCAGGGCCTTTTCGATGTCGCCGGCGGCGAGGTGGCCTTGGGCGCGCTCGGCCAGTGCCGCCGCGCCGCCGGCCATCGCCACCACCTCCGGCCAGACGGCGCTCGCCGGCGTGGCGTAGAGCTCGCTGGTGCGTTCGTGGCGGAACCAGCCGGCGTATTCCTCCCAGACACTGCGGGCGATCCAGTGGGCTTCGCAGCGGCCATCCCGGGGTGTCAGGTCCGGCGGAATCACCAGGCTCCCCTGGATCTCCGGGAGGGTGGCGCCGGCGTTCATGCCCTTGACGGTGTGATCGTGAATGTGGCGGATGAGGTCCCGCAGCTTGCCGAGGCGGGCGGCAATCTCACCCTTGCCGGCGATGGGCTGCTCGTGGCCGGTGATCAGCAGCGTCGGTTCCAGGGCCAGCAGCCGGTCGCACTCCTTCAGCCAGCCGGGGATGGAGCGGTCCCGGTCTCCCCGTGCGGTGTAGAAGTTGGGCAGCGCGCCAAAGATCGCCCCGGACCAGTTGCCGGTGAACACCACCCCCTCGGCGGGGATGGACACCGCCAGGCTGTCGAGGGTCTCGCCGCTGGAGATGCTGAGCAGGCGGAACAGCCGTCCACCGAGGGTGAATTCCAGCTCGTCGGCGAAGGTGGCGAGGGGCGCCGGATCGGGGGTGTCGAACCAGTTGTGGGCGGTGCCGGGGTTTTTCGCCGTGTTGGGGGGAATCATCGCCGCCAGGATGCGGGTGTTGCGGGGACCGAAGAAACCCCCCAGCATTTTGCGCTCGGCGCAGATCTGGCCGAACATCCGCTGTCCGATCATCTCGGTGTCGGGCCCGGCGAAGGCCTGCCAGCCGCCGATGTGGTCGGGGTGGCTCTGGGTGAAAATGATCTTCGCCACCTTCAGGGGGCGGCCGAGCAGCTGCTCGAATTTCTCGCGGATGCGCGCGCCCTGCTGGGCCGTGCCGGTGTTGATCACCACGTCGCCCTCGTCGGCGGTCACCACATAGGCGTTCGAGGTGGCGTGGGCCATCAGAATGTGGTCGTTGATGCGCTCGGCGGGCCGCGCCGGGTCCCAGGCGATCATGGGCAGGACGATATGGTTGAGTGTGCTGTATTGGGACATGTCCACTTCCTTCAACGGGTGCGGTAGGTGGGGATGGCGCTTGCCATCTGGGCTTCGATTTCCGGGCTGAACCAGACGTGCTCGACATACACGCCGAGGGTTGCGCGCTCGTCGGTGTAGAGGAAGCGCACCCCGGGAATGTATCCGATATAGGCAACAGGGCGGTCGGGGCCGAGACCCGCCACGTAGCTATCCCAGCCGTCTTCGGTGCCGTCGACCTTGATGCAGATATGGTGGAGGACGTTGGCGTGGCTGCCGTCCCCGGGCAGCGCGTCGCGGTAGATGCGATCGATGCCGCCGCCCATGGGCTCGATGAGTTCGAGCTGAATATTGTCGACATTGGCGAGGGCGATGCGCAGGTGCATTTCGCCCCGCTCGCCGAACACGTCAGCCGGGAAGCGGTTTTCCATCACCAGGAAGTCGGGCACTTTGTAGAGGGTCTTGAACAGCGCCAGGCTCTTTTCCAGGTCGGGGGTCACCCACGCAATCTGCATGATGTTGCCGAGGGCGGGGCCGCTGAAAGGTGGGATCATGGTTTTCTCCGGCGGATTGGGGCGGCCTGACCGGAGCGTCGGCCGCGGATTATGTTCGAGGGATTCTACCCCCGCGGGAGACCGGCTCAACAACGGGGTGTATCGGTTTTGCGCCAGTCGTGTCGTCAGAGTGCCAATGCGGCGCCATTTCCCCTTGGCTATTTACTGAGCAGCCCCGCTGGGGGAAAATGGCCGCCCTTTTCTCCAGGCGGCCCGTCACCGGGCGCGCCATTCGCCCCATTCTCCAGGAGTGTCACCCCCATGCCAGCCCGCCGCGACCTCGCCAATGCCATCCGCGCCCTCAGTATGGACGCCGTCCAGCAAGCCAACAGCGGCCACCCGGGCGCCCCCATGGGCATGGCGGATATCGCCGAAGTGCTGTGGAACGATGTCCTGCGCCACAATCCGGCCAACCCCAAGTGGCCCAACCGGGACCGTTTCGTGCTCTCCAACGGCCACGGCTCCATGCTGATCTACTCCCTGCTCCACCTCTCCGGCTACGACCTGCCCATCGCCGAGCTGAAAAACTTCCGCCAGCTGCATTCGAAAACCGCCGGCCACCCCGAGTACGGCGAGGCCCCCGGAGTCGAAACCACCACCGGCCCCCTCGGCCAGGGTGTCGCCAACGCGGTGGGCATGGCCATCGCCGAGAAGGTGCTGGCGGCCCAGTTCAACCGCCCCGGCCACGACATCATCGACCACCACACCTACGCCTTCCTCGGCGACGGCTGCCTGATGGAGGGCATCTCCCACGAGGCCTGCTCCCTGGCGGGCACCCTGGGCCTTGGCAAGCTCATCGCCTTTTATGACGACAACGGCATCTCCATCGACGGCGAGGTTCACGGCAGCGACCACGCCCCCGCCTGGTTCACCGACGACACCGTGAAGCGCTTCGAGGCCTACGGCTGGCAGGTGATCCCCGCCGTCGACGGCCACGATCCCGAGTCCATCCGCGCCGCCATCGACGCGGCCCGCGCCGACACCGCCAGGCCCACCCTGATCTGCTGCAAGACCATCATTGGCTTCGGCTCCCCCAACAAGCAGGGCAAGGAGGAGTGCCACGGCGCGCCCCTGGGGGCGGAGGAGATCGCCCTCACCCGCCGGCAACTGGGCTGGGATCACCCGCCGTTCCACATTCCCGCCGAAATTGCCGATGCCTGGGACGCCCGGGAGAAGGGCAAGGCCGCCGAGCGCGCCTGGGCGCAGCGGTTCGACGCCTACCGCGCCGCCTTCCCCACCGAAGCGGTGGAACTGGAGCGCCGCCTCGCCGGGGAACTGCCCGCCCACTTCGCCGCCGAGGCGGATGCCTACATCGCCGCCTGTCAGGCGAAGGGCGAAACCATCGCCAGCCGCAAGGCCTCCCAGAACTGCCTGAACGCCTACGGCCCGCTGCTGCCGGAGCTGTTTGGCGGCTCCGCCGATCTGGCGGGCTCCAACCTGACGATCTGGAAAGGCTCCAGGGGCATCGCCGCCAACGACGCCGGCGGCAACTACCTGCACTACGGCGTGCGGGAGTTCGCCATGGCGGCCATCATGAACGGCATCGCCCTCCACGGCGGCTTCATCAACTACGGCGCCACCTTCCTGGTGTTCATGGAGTACTGCCGCAATGCCGTGCGCATGGCGGCGCTGATGAAGCAGCAAAGCATCTTCGTGTTCACCCACGACTCCATTGGCCTTGGCGAGGACGGCCCCACCCACCAGCCGGTGGAGCAGCTCACCAGCCTGCGCACCACCCCCAACATGCGCACCTGGCGCCCCTGCGACGCGGTGGAATCCGCCGTTGCCTGGAAGGCCGCCATCCAGCGCCGGGACGGCCCCAGCGCCCTGATCTTCTCCCGCCAGAACCTGCCCCACCAGCAGCGGGACGACGCCCAGCTGGCGGCCGTCGCCCGGGGCGGCTATGTGCTTCGGGACTGCGCCGGCGAGCCCGAGGCGATCCTCATCGCCACCGGCTCCGAGGTGGCCCTCGCCATGGCGGCGGCGGACCGGCTCGCCGAGGCCGGGCGCCGGGTGCGGGTGGTATCGATGCCCTGCACCGAGCTGTTCGACGCCCAGGATCGCGCCTGGCGCGACACCGTGCTGCCCCCCTCGGTGCGCGCCCGGGTGGCGGTGGAGGCGGCCCACGCCGACTTCTGGCGGAAGTATGTTGGCCTTGACGGCGATGTGGTGGGCATGACCAGCTTCGGCGCCTCCGCCCCCGCCGGCGAGCTGTTCACGTATTTCGGCTTCACCGAGGCCAACCTGGTGGCCCGGGTCGAGGCACTGCTCGCCTGATGGCGCGCCTCGCCATCAACGGCTTCGGTCGCGTCGGGCGCTCGGTGTTCCGGGCGATCCACGAGCGGGGCCTCGCCTCGCGCCTCAAGGTGGTGGCCATCAACGAACTGGCGGACGTCGACACCATCCGCTACCTGACCTGCTACGACTCCACCCACGGCCGCTTTCCCGGCGAGGTGAAGGTGGACGGCGGCCGCCTGGTGGTCAACGGCCAGGCCATCGCCGTCAGCCACGTGGAGAGCCTCGACGCCCTGCGCTGGACCGACATCGACACGGTGCTGGAGTGCACCGGGTCGTTCGACGACCGCGCTCTGGCGGAGAAGCATCTCGCCGCCGGCGCCCGCCGGGTGCTGTTCTCCCAGCCCGCCCGGGCCGACGTGGATGCCACCATCGTGTGCGGCGTCAACGAGGGCCAGCTCGAGGCCGGGCACCGCATCGTCTCGGCGGCATCCTGCACCACCAATTGCGTGGTGCCGGTGCTCGATTGCCTGCACCGCCACCTGGGGGTGCGGGCCGGGGTGATCACCACCATCCACTCCGCCATGAACGACCAGCCGGTGCTGGACTCCTACCACCACACGGAGCTGCGCAAGACCCGCGCCGCGATCCAGTCGATGATCCCGGTGGACACCCGCCTGGCGCGGGGCATCGACCGTATCCTGCCGGCCCTGGCCGGGCGCATCGAGGCCCAGGCCATGCGGGTGCCCACCCAGAACGTCTCCGCCATCGACCTGTCGGTAACTGTCGACCGGGACACCAGCGCCGAGGCCGTCAACCAGCTGCTGCGGGAAGCCGCCGAGGCCTTGCCCGGGATCCTCGGCTACACCGAGGAGCCCCTGGCCTCCTGCGATTTCAATCACGACCCCCGTTCCGGCATCGTCGATGCCAGCCAGACCCGGGTGGCGGGCCGCCGCCTCGTCAAGGTGCTGGTGTGGTTCGACAACGAATGGGGCTACGCCAACCGGATGATCGATGTGCTGCTCCACTGGCAGGACCGCATCGCCGCCACCGACAATTGACGACGAGGAACGCCACACCATGTCCCTGAAAGTGAAGCGCCTGCAAGACCTGGAACTGCGCGGCCGGCGGGTGCTGATCCGCGAGGATCTCAACGTGCCGGTGAAGGACGGCCGCGTCACCAGCGACGCCCGCATCCGCGCCGCCCTGCCCAGCATCCAGCTGGCCCGGGACGCCGGCGCCCGGGTGATCCTGATGTCCCACCTGGGTCGCCCCACCGAGGGGGCGTTCGAGCCCGCCCTGTCCCTGCAGCCGGTGGCCGACCACCTCGGTCGCCTGCTGGGCCGCCCGGTGCGCCTCATCGCCGACTGGCATGGGGGCCTGGACGTGGCCGAGGGAGAGGTCGTGCTGCTCGAAAACGTGCGCTTCAACCCCGGTGAGAAAAAGAACAGCGACGACCTGGCCCGGGCCTACGCCGGGCTGTGCGACATCTTCGCCATGGACGCCTTCGGCACCGCCCACCGCGCCGAAGCCTCCACCCACGGGGTGGCGAAGTTCGCCCCCGTGGCCTGCGCCGGCCCGCTGCTGACCGCCGAGCTGGATGCCCTGGAGCGGGCCCTCACCAACCCCCGGCGCCCGCTGGTGGCCATCGTCGCCGGCTCCAAGGTCTCCACCAAGCTGACGGTGCTCGAAAACCTCTCCGCCAAGGTGGACCAGCTGATCGTCGGCGGCGGCATTGCCAACACCTTCCTCGCCGCCGCCGGCAAGCCGGTGGGCAAGTCCCTGTGCGAATACGACCTGATCCCCGAGGCCCAGAAACTGATGGCCAAGGTCGCCATCCCCCTGCCCAGCGATGTGGTGGTGGCCAGGGAATTTGCCGAGACCGCCGAGGCCGAGACCAAGGCGGTGGGGGACGTGGCCAGCGACGAGATGATCCTCGACATCGGCCCCGACACCGCCGACCAGCTGGCGGAGCTGCTCAAGGCCGCCGGCACCATCATCTGGAACGGCCCGGTGGGGGTGTTCGAGTTCGACCAGTTCGGCAACGGCACCCGCACCCTGGCGGAGGCCATCGCCGACAGCGATGCCTTCTCCATCGCCGGCGGCGGCGACACCCTGGCGGCGGTGGACAAATACCGCATCGCTGATAAAGTCTCCTACATTTCCACCGGGGGCGGCGCCTTCCTCGAATATGTCGAGGGCAAGGTGTTGCCGGCGGTGGCGATGCTAGAGGAGCGCGCCCTCGGCTGAGGGCGCTTGGTCTGACGTCTGACCCTTGACGTCGGACGCTACGGCGGGCGGCAAGGCCGCCCGAAGAATTCTGGCCTGAGGTTGTGGAAGCAGATGTCGAGACCGAGGCGGTGCCCTCCGCTTTTGCGTCAGACGTCAGACGTCCAGCGTCAGACCTGTCATTGAGAACTCAATGCCCATAGCGGGCAGCAGACTTGAACAGGACAAAAGCAATGGCCCTCATCTCCCTGAGACAGCTCCTCGACCACGCCGCCGAGTACGGCTATGGCGTGCCCGCCTTCAACGTCAACAACCTGGAGCAGATGCGCGCCATCATGGAGGCCGCCGACGAGACCGACTCGCCGGTGATCGTGCAGGCCTCCGCCGGCGCCCGCAAATACGCCGGGGCGCCCTTCCTGCGCCACCTGATCCTGGCGGCCATCGAGGAATTTCCCCATATCCCCGTGGTGATGCACCAGGACCACGGCACCAGCCCGGCGGTGTGCCAGCGCTCCATCCAGCTCGGCTTCTCGTCGGTGATGATGGACGGCTCCCTGGGTGAGGACGGCAAGACCCCCATGGACTACGACTACAACGTGCGGGTCACCCAGACCGCCGTCGCCATGGCCCACGCCTGCGGCGTGTCCGTGGAGGGCGAGCTGGGCTGTCTCGGCTCCCTGGAAACCGGCACCGCCGGGGAGGAGGACGGCATCGGCGCCGAGGGCACCCTCGACCACAGCCAGATGCTCACCGATCCCGAGGAAGCGGCGCAGTTCGTCAATGCCACCCAGGTGGATGCCCTCGCCATCGCCATTGGCACCAGCCACGGGGCCTACAAGTTCAGCCGCCCCCCCACCGGCGATATCCTCGCCATCGAGCGCATCAAGCAGATCCACGCCCGCATCCCCAACACCCACCTGGTGATGCACGGCTCCTCCTCGGTGCCCCAGGAGTGGCTCAGGGTGATCAACGAATTCGGCGGCGACATCCCCGAAACCTACGGGGTGCCGGTGGAGGAGATCGTCGAGGGCATCAGGCACGGGGTGCGCAAGGTCAACATCGACACCGACCTGCGCCTCGCCAGCACCGGCGCCATCCGCCGCTTCCTGGCCCAGAACACCAGCGAGTTCGACCCCCGCAAGTACCTCGCCGTGGCCACCAAGGCCATGAAGGAGATCTGCCTCGCCCGCTACGAGGCCTTCGGCACCGCCGGCCAGGCGAGCAAGATCAAGCCCCTGAGCCTGGAAGCCATGTTCAAGCGCTACGAGAAGGGCGAGCTGGATCCGCAGGTCAACTGATTTTGGGTCTGACGTCTGGCGCCGGACGTGTGACGCAAGAGCGAGTGGAGAAGTCTGACGTCACGATGCGAGAGCCGGGAGCGGATGATACTTGCGGCGAAGCCGCGAAAAGCGTCAGACGTCTCGCGTCTGACGTCAGACTTACAACTGCCGAAATCGACAATCTCCGCGCCAGCCTGCCGGACATGGATTTCGATCCGGCGCGGGATTCCGACCCGGCGCAGGCATTGATCGCCGAAAAATACCTGCGCCTCTACGGCATGGATTACGCCGACAAATACCTGCACCGCTGGGGCCGGGTGATGCTGCCCCGCTACACCATCGCCTGCCACTACTGGTTCCCCGACAAAACCTTGGTCCCGCCCGACAAGGGCGTGGTGGTGGTATTGCACGGTTATTTCGACCATGTCGGCCTCTTCGGCCATCTGATCCGTCACCTGCTGGAGCGGGGTTACGGTGTGGTGGCGTTCGATCTGCCGGGGCACGGGCTATCGAGCGGCGAGCGCGCCAGCATTGCCACCTTCGCCCATTACGTCGAGGTTTTCGAAGCTGTTTTGAGGGAAATCTCCAAGGCTTTTCCCGTGCCGGTAGCGGCCGTGGGGCAGAGCACTGGGGGTGCCATCCTGCTCAATTACCTGGCCAGGGGCGGCGCCGGGCTCGATCGGGTTGCCCTGCTTGCGCCCCTGGTGGAGCCGCGCGGGTGGTGGCTGAACCGCATTGTCTATACTCTCAGCCACAGGTTTCTCAAGCAGGTTGGACGGGCATTCATGGACAACTCCAACGACGCGGACTTTGTTCGCTTCATCGCCCGGGATCCGCTCCAGCCTCGCCACATTCCCATCGCATGGCTGGGCGCCATGAAGGGCTGGGTGGCGGAATGCCGGGCCATGCAACCTCGGGACTATCCCCTCACCATCCTCCAGGGTACCGCCGACACCACCCTCGCCTGGCGTTCGAACATGCGCCTGCTGCGGCGCAAATTTCCCGCCGCCCGGGTGGTGTTGATCGAGGGTGCCCGCCACCACCTGGCAAACGAGAGCCCAGCCCTGCGGCAGCGGGTGTTCGATCAGCTGGGGTTGTAGACCGTGAAAGGGGGCGCGCGCCAATCCGCAGGCTGGATCAGCCCAAAGGGCGCAGCCCAACAGCGGTCCATGCCCCACCAATGGCGGTGCACGGCCAACCCCAGCCGCCCCGGGCCCGAGACGCCGGCATGAAAAAATTCGCAGATTCGTTCAAGGCCATCGTCGGCGATAAATACGTCATCACCGACCGGCGGGAAATGGCTCCCTACGGCACCGATCGCACCACCCTCTGGCAGCCCAACCCCTCCCTTGTCGTCCGCCCCAATTCCGTTGAGCAGGTGCAACAGATTGTGATGCTCGCCCACCGGCACGGCATTCCCCTGGTACCCTCCGGTGGGCGCACGGGATTGAGCGGCGGCGCCGTGGCGAAGGACGGCGAGGTGGTGGTGACCCTGGAGCGCATGAACCGCATCCTGCACTTTTCGGCCCCGGACCAGTCCGTCACCTGCGAGGCGGGAGTGATCACCCAGCGCCTCCAACAATTTGCCAGTGAACAGGGCCTGTTCTACCCGGTGGACTTCGCCTCCTCCGGCTCAAGCCAGATCGGCGGCAACGTCGCCACCAACGCCGGGGGTATCCGGGTGCTGCGCTACGGCGGCACCCGGGAGCAGGTGACGGGCCTCAGGGTGGTCACCGGCAACGGCGATATCCTCGACCTGAATCGGGGCCTTGTAAAAAACAACTGCGGCCCGGATTTGCGCCATCTGTTTATTGGCTCCGAAGGTATTCTCGGCTTTATCTGCGAAGTGACGGTAAAGCTCCAGCCGCCGCCGCCACCCCAGGCGGTGATGGTGGTTGCGGCGCGGGCCATCACCGACCTGCTGGACCTGTTCCAACTGGCCCGCAAGGCGTTCAACTTGAGCGCCTTCGAATTCTTTTCAGATCAGGCACTCGCCGCCGTGACCGCCCACACCGGCCAGCAAAATCCGTTCGCCAATTCCGCCCCCTGCTATGGTCTTTTGGAGTTCGACAGGCCCCGGGACGACAACGACATTGTCATGTTTTTCGACGAGTGCCGCCGTCGCGGCTGGATGGAGGATGCGGTGATCAGCCAGTCCGAGGGTCAGTCACGACAGCTGTGGCAGCTGCGTGAGAACATCTCCGAAAGCCTCTCGCGCCACAGGCCCCTCAAGCACGATATCGCCCTGCGGCTGGAATACCTGCCGGCCTTTATCCGGCGCATCGAGGCGCTGCTGGCCGAACGATTTCCCCAATTGGCGAGCCTGTGGTTCGGGCATCTGGGGGATGGAAACATTCACCTCAACGTCCTGCAGCCGGAAGGTTGGCGCGACCAGCCGTTTGCCGGGATGGCAACCCAGGTGTCGGCTTTGGTGTACGGGCTGGTGAGGGAGTCAGGGGGCAGTATCTCCGCGGAGCACGGGATCGGGTTGTTGAAGAAGCCACAGCTTGCGTCGGGCTTGCCGGAGAATCAGATGGCGTTGATTGCCCTGTGCAAGGCCGGTTTCGATCCCCAGGCCATCATGAATCCGGGAAAGGTGTTGTAAAGCGCCCCGTTGTCGACGGATTTTCCGCCTTGACCTCTGCCCGTCACGCCATCGCCAAGGGGCCCTATTCCTTGGCGATGGGATGGCTAGCGATCTGCTAAAGTACAGCGCCCTTTGCGGCGTCGCCGTCTCTTCGCGACAGTATCATCAACCATCACAGGAAACCGATAACAATGACAGACAAAACAGAAGCCAACCGCCAGGTGGCATTGCGGGTAGTGAACGCCGTGGGATCCGGCGACAAGGCCACGGTGGCGTCCCTGCTGCATCCGGAGCTGGACTGGTGGCTCAACGGCATCGGCCACCTCGATCGGGAGCAGTTTCTGGGCTCCCTCGATATGCTCGCCAGTGCCAAGGTGGGGGGATTCACCATCATGAGCACCACCGCCGAGGGGGATCGGGTGGCGGTCGAAATGTCCGGCCGATTCGAGTACGAGGATGGCCGGGTGTACGAAAATAATTACTGCGAGTTGATGACCATTCGCGATGGGCTGGTCTACCGCGTGCATGCCTTCTTCGATGCCATCGCGGCATCCAAGGCCTTTCCCGAGGTGGGCGCTTCGTAGGGGGGCAGATGCCCATCAACGGCGGCGGGGCTGGAATCGCAAACATCTGCTACCGTTATCGGCGTTGAGCCCGTCGAGGACAGGCAATGGCCATCATCTCCTTCACCGACAACCTCAAGCGCCATGTGGACTGCCCGCCCCGGGATGTGGCGGCCAGTACGGTGATGGAGGCGCTGCGGCAGGTGTTTGCGGAGAATCCCCGCCTCGGCGGCTACATCCTCGATGACCAGGATCGGCTGCGCAAGCACGTGGCGATTTTTGTGGATGGGGCGCTGATCCGGGACAGGGCGCGGTTGAGCGATCCGTTGGCCCCGGCGTCCCGGGTGGATGTGATGCAGGCGCTTTCCGGCGGTTGACTTCAGGGAGATCAGGGAAATGACCACCAAACTTCGTGTCGGCACCCGCAAGGGGCTGTTTATTTTCGAGAAATCCCACGGCGAGTGGCGCTGCGGCGAGCCCTGTTTTCTGGGTGAGCCGGTGTCCATGGCGATGGCCGACCCGCGCAACGGCGACCAGTACACCGCCCTCAACCTCGGCCATTTCGGCGTCAAGCTGCACCGGGCCGAGGCCGGGTCGGCGCGCTGGACCGAGATCGCCGCGCCCACATTCCCCAAGGCGAGTGACGGGGACGGCCCGGCCCTGGAGCAGATCTGGGAGCTGGTGCCCGGGGGCGATCGGGCCGGCACCCTGTGGGCGGGCACCATTCCCGGCGGCCTGTTTCAATCCACCGATCGGGGAGAGAGCTGGTCCCTGGTGGAATCCCTGTGGAACCGGCCGGAGCGGGAAAAGTGGATGGGCGGCGGCTACGACAAGCCCGGTATCCATTCCATCTGCGTGCACCCGCACGACAGCCGGCTTCTGCGCCTGGCGGTGTCCACCGGGGGTGTGTGGGAATCCGCCGATGGCGGCGCCAACTGGAACCTCACCGGCCAGGGGCTGCGGGCGGAATTTCTGCCCCCGGACATGGCCCATGATCCCGCCATGCAGGACGTGCACCGCATGGTGAGTTGCGCGGCTTCCCCGGACCGCCTGTGGATTCAGCACCACAACGGGATCTTCCGCTCGGACGACGGCGGCCACCGGTGGACGGAGATCACCGGGGTGAAGCCCTCGGTGTTCGGCTTCGCCGTGGTGGTGCACCCCCGGGACCCCGCCACCGCCTGGTTTGTGCCCGGCATCAAGGACGAGTACCGGGTGCCGGTGGACGGCCGGCTGGTGGTCAACCGCACCCGGGACGGAGGCAAGACCTTCGAACAGCTGACGGCGGGGCTGCCCCAGTCCAAGGCCTGGGACCTGGTGTACCGCCACGGCCTCGATATCGATGCCAGCGGCGAGGTGCTGGCCTTCGGCTCCACCACCGGCAACCTGTGGCTGAGCGAGGATCAGGGGGATCACTGGCAGTGCCTGTCGAACCACCTGCCGCCCATCAATGTGGTGCGATTCGACCCGGCGGGCCCGGAAGAGGCGCCGGGATGACCCGCGGATGAGGTTTGGCCATGTTTTGCCCTGACGAGCTCTCATCGGCAGCGCTCTCTCCAGAAGAGCTCTCCCCAGAAGAGCTCGCCCGCTACGGCCGCCACCTGGCGCTGGCGGACTTCGGCCCGGCGGGGCAGGCGCGCCTCAAAGGTGCCCGGGTGCTGCTGATCGGCGCCGGTGGCCTCGGCTCCCCCCTCGGTCTGTACCTGGCCGCCGCCGGCGTCGGGGTGCTCGGCATCGTCGATGGCGACCGGGTGGAGGACAGCAACCTGCAACGCCAGGTGCTGTTCACCACCGGGGATATCGGCGCCCTCAAGGCGGAGCGGGCGGCGGCGCGGCTCGCCGCCCTCAACCCCCATATCGACATTCGCCCCTACCCCCTGTGGCTCTCGGCGGACAACGCCCTGCAACTGATACAGGGCTACGACCTGGTGATCGACGGCTCCGACAATTTCGCCACCCGCTACCTGGTCAACGACGCCTGCGTGCTCGCCGGCAAGCCCCTGGTGTACGGCAGCATCTCCGGCTTCGAGGGCCAGGCCAGTGTGTTCCATCACCGGGGCGGCCCCTGTTACCGCTGCCTTTTCCCCGAGCCGCCACCGCCGGGCACGGTGCTCAACTGCGCCGAGGGCGGTGTGCTGGGGATGCTGCCCGCCATCATCGCCAGCATCCAGGCCACGGAGGCCATCAAGCTGCTGACCGGCATTGGCGAAAGCCTGAGCGGCCGCCTGCTCCATTACGACGCCAGGGGGATGCGCTTTCGCGAGTTCCGCGCGGCCCGGGACGAGGAGTGCCCGGTGTGCGGCGAGCGGCCCACCATTGTTGCCCTCGAGGATTACCGGGTGGTTTGCGAGGCGCCCCGGGAAGGGGCGTTCGCGGAGATATCCCCCGGCGAGCTGAAGGCCCTGTTGGCCGACGAGGACACCGTGCTCATCGACGTGCGGGACCCCTGGGAGCGGGACATCTGCCATATCCCCGGCAGCCGCGCCGCACCCCTCGACATCCTGGTGGAGGTTGCGGCGCAGCTGGACAGGTCCCGCCGGGTGATCTGCTACTGCAAGACCGGCAGCCGCTCCGCCAGCGCCTGCCGCCAGCTCGCAGAGGCGGGTTTTTCGAACCTGGACAACCTTCGGGGCGGCATCCTGGCCTGGATCGAGGAGGTGGAGCCGGGGTTGCCGCGCTACTGAGCCTGGCGATGATCGCGGCGGGGCATTTGCGCCCCCGCCGGGGCGCTGGCCGGCTTCGCCATTTCATCATCAATCCGCCTTATTGCTGACACTTTTGCTCCCTACCCTCTGCCGCCATTGAACCGGTGGCGACAGGCTACCCACGGCTGACCGGCCCGCTGGGAGCTCCCCTCGCCGACAATTCCCCCAGGTGCCCCCGGCGCCGCCATGGATGTCGAACCCGTGAACGATCACCACCAATCCCGCCGCGACATGTTGCGCAACCTGGCCCTGGCCGCCGGCCTGCTCGCCGTGGGGCCGTCCCTGTTTGGCGCCAGCCGGCCGCCCCAGGTGGCGGCCCCGGGGCTTCGGTGGCGCAGCAACATCGCCAATCTGGCCCACAGCCTCCACGAGGCGGCGGTGGTCGGGGACCCCGAGACCCGCATGCTGATTCCCAGGGGATTTTCGGCGCGCCTGCTGGCCCGCAGCGGCGAGCGCGCCGCGCCGGGCAGTGACTACCGCTGGCACAACGAGCCGGATGGCGGCGCCACCTTTCCCATGGCGGACGGTGGCTGGGTCTATGTCTCCAATGCCGAGATTGCCACCCCGGGCGCCGGCGGCGTCGGGGCGCTGCGCTTCAACCCTCGGGGGGAGGTGGTGGACAGCTATGCCATCTGCACCGGCACCACCAACAATTGCGCCGGCGGCCCCACCCCCTGGGGCAGCTGGCTGACCTGCGAGGAAATTGCCGACGGCCGCGTCCTCGAGTGCGACCCCGAGGGCCTGCGCCCGGCCATTCCCCGCCCGGCGTTGGGGATATTCAAGCATGAGGCCGCGGCGGTGGACCCTGTCCACGGCCACGTCTACCTCACCGAGGACGAGGTGGACGGCAATCTCTACCGCTTCGTGCCCGACATCCGCACCCCAGGGGCCCCACTGGACCTGACCCGCGGGCAACTCCAGGTCGGGGTGGTCGGCGGCGCCCCCCGGGACACCCGGCAGGTGCGTTGGCAGGGGCTGGCCAATCCCACCCCGCGCCTGGCCGCCGGCGACACGCCCACCCGCTTCCAGGTGGCTGGCGCCACCCGCTTCAACGGCGGCGAGGGCTGCTGGTACCACGACGGCGTCGTCTACTTCACCACCAAGGGCGACAACCGGGTGTGGGCACTGGATACCCAGACCCAGGCGCTGGATCTGCTCTACGACCGGGAACGCGACGGCGTGTTCGACCCGGCCATCGCCGACGTGGACAACCTCACGGTGTCCGCCGGCGGCGACGTCCTGGTGGCGGAGGACGGCGCCGCCATGCGCATCGTGGTGGTGGGCGCCGGCCTCGAGCCCTTTGAACTGGTCAACGTGCTTGGTCACGAGGGCTCGGAAATCTGTGGCCCGGCGTTCAGCCCCGACGGCAGCCGGCTCTACTTCAGCTCCCAGAACGGCGTTGCCGGCACCCCCGATGACGGCCGCATCTACGAAATTCGGGGCCCCTTTTTCATCGATACCTGATATCCGCCGACCAGGCGAACTCACAACCCGGCTCACAACGGAGTAACCATGATCACTACCAAGAAAAAATTACTGCCACTGCTGATCTCCAGCGCCATCGCCGTCGCCGCCAGCGGCGCGCTGGCGCAGCAACAGACCGCCACCGTGAAAAATATCGAGGAGCTGGTGGTGTACGGCGACATCGGCTACCGCAACAGGGCCGACGAGATCAAGCCGGTGCTGGACTACGACCGCCAGTATTTCGAGCGCTTCGAACCCGCCAGTGCCGGGGACGCCCTCAAGCGGGTGCCCAGCGTCACCTTCCTGTCGGACGTCACCGAATCCGACGGCGCCCGCCTGCGGGGCCTGGCCCCCGGCTACACGCAGATTCTGATCAACGGCGAGCGGGTGCCGGGCATCGGCAATGACCGCTCCTTCCTGATGGACCGCATCCCGGCGGAATTGATCGAGCGTGTGGAAGTGGTGCGCAGCAGCAGCGCCAATCGCTCCGCGGATGGCGTTGCCGGCGCCATCAATGTGGTGTTGCGGGACAGCTACAGCCTGGACGGGGCCTATTTCAAGGTGGGCGGCAATTACGTCGACGACGATGAATTGACCGAAAGCCTGGCGGCGGTGTGGGGCGGCGAGGTGGGCCCTGGGCGACTGGTGGTGGGTCTCGATCGCCAGGGCCGCTACAACCCCAAGGAAAAGAGCAGCATCCGCTACGGCGACTCTCCGGAAAACAACCCCGATTACGCCGCCGAGGACTTCGACAACCGGGAAGACCAGACCGATGTGCGCGACAGCACCGATACCGCCTTCAACGGCGACTACAGCGTCCGTTTCGATGACGGCGGCGAACTGAACATCGCCGGGGTGGTGGTCCAGACCGATCGCACCGAGGATGAGCGCTCCTTTGAATACGACGATCCCAGTGCCATTTCCGGCCCGCAAAACGCCGGCGGCAACCTGGAAACCGACAACCAGCAGCACCAGGACATCGAGGAGACCAGCTACAGCCTGAGCGGTCGCTATTCCCGGCCCCTGTTCGGCGGCGAGGCCAAGGTCAAATTGACTGCCGCCAATTTCGACAACCGCCTGGACGACCGGGAATCGGAAATCGACTTCGGCGACGAGATCGCGGTGATCGAGGAAGGTCGCATCCGCCAGGACATCGAGGACGAGGAATACGGCATCGAGCTGGCGCAATCGTTCGATCTGGGCGCCGACACCGAACTGGAATTCGGCGCCCTGCTGCTCACCAAGGAGCGCGACACCGCCATTTGGGTGGCGGAGGACGAGCGCGACCTCACCCTGCCCCAGGGCTGGGATCAGTTCGGTGCCCAGTCCCCCCTGCGGGTCTCCAACCTGCTCACCGACTTCGAGCCCGCCGTCGGCGGTCTCAACACCATCGAGGAGCAGCGCGCCGATCTGTTCGCCATGCTGAGCGGCGATGCCGGTGCCCTGCAGTGGGAAGCGGGTCTGCGCTACGAGACCACCGATGTGGAGATCGACGACAACAGCCCCGAGCAGAGCACCGGCGGCGCCAGCACCGACTATGATTTTCTGCTGCCCTCCGCCCACCTGCGCTACAGCCTCACCGACAGCGACCGGATCATCGCCTCCATCGCCCGCACCGTGCGCCGCCCGGACTTCGACCTGATCATGCCCGCCCTGCTGGAAGGGGAAGTGGCCGACAACGATCTGCAGGGCAATCCCGATCTCGAGCCGGAATCCGCCTGGGGCCTGGATATCGGCTACGAGCGCATGCTCGGTGACCAGGGTATCGCCGGCATCAACTTCTTCTATCGGGATGTGGAGGACCTGATCGAGCTGGCCAACACCGGGGAGGAGGGCTCCGAGGGCCCGGGGTACTTCGTCTACAGGGCCGATAATGTCGGCGACGGCTGGGTGCGCGGGGTCGAGCTCGACCTGTCCGCGCCCCTTGCCATCATCGGCCTCGCCGACACCGGCATCTTCGCCAACTACACCTACCTCGATAGCGACATCGAGGATCTGTTCGGCGATCGCCGCTTCAACGACCAGTCCAGGTGGGTGTACAACCTGGGCCTGATCCAGGATATTCCTTCCCTGGGGATGGCCATGGGTGTCACATACCGGGAGCAGGGCGACGCCTACGGCAGGATTCTCGGGGAGGAAGTCACCACCATGTACGATGCCGACCTGGAGATTTTCGTCGAGAAGCGCTGGCAGTCCCTCACCCTGCGTTTCGTCGGCTCCAACCTGCTGGACGGCTCCAAGGATGAAATCTTCAACAAGTTCGACAGCATCGAGGATCAGCTGGCCAGGGATTTCGACGAGTACGAGCTCGAATCCGAGGAAGCCGGCCCGATCTTCCGCCTGACCGCCCGCTACGCGTTCTAACGGGCCGAGCCTCGCAACCCCCAGCGCGCCGGCCCGGGAAGGTCGGCGCGTTGGCCGTTGTGCCGCACCCCTTGTTGCCCTTCACGGAGATACCATGAAATCCCTAGCCGTCCTGTCCCTAGCCGCCCTCTCCCTCGCCGCCCTGGCCCAGGCTGGCCCCGGCGCCGACACGCCACCCCCCCTCGCCACGGCACCGCTCCACGGGGCGCCGGGCCTCAAGGGGGAGGACATCCTGGCGGTGCCCGGGCGCGTCGACACCTGGCTGGTGACCGGTGCCAATGAGGGGTTGATCCTGGTGGAGGGGAACGGCAGTGGCCGCACCCTTGCCAGGGGCAATTTCGAGGCCCTGGACGCCCGCGACCGGATCGTCATCGACGGTGAGGCCGTCACCCTGGTCAGTGCCATCGACAAGAATTCCGGCGCCATTGTGCTGTTCGCCCTCGATCAGGCCGCCGACAGCCTGAGGGAGCTGTCGCGGGTGGAGAGCGCCAGCGCCCTGCCGGAAACCCAATGCCTGTACCGGGACCCCCGGGATGGCCATGTCTCCCTGTTTGCCGTGGATGCCCGGGGCATGGTGTGGCAGCGGATCATCCACGATGGCGGCGCCGGGGCCCTCGTCGACATTGCCGTGCGCGGCTTCGTTGGCGTGCCGGACGCCCAGGCCTGCGCGGTGGACGACAGCGCCGGGGCCCTCTACATCGCCGAGGAATCCCTGGGGGTGTGGCGCTACCGGGCCGAGGCGGAAACCGATGCCACCCGCGAGCCGGTGGCCCTGGCGGCGCCCCACGGCAGTCTCGGCGGCGAGGTGCTGGACCTGGCCATCGTCGACAGCGGGGAGCTGTGGGTGATGAGCGCCGCCCCGGCCCTGCTCCAGCGCTACACCGCCGACGGTCTGGTGGCCAGCCATGCCCTCGACGGCATCGAGGGGGCAAAGACCCTGTCCCTGGCACGGCGGGGGGACGGCCTGATGCTCGCGTTCTTCGACGAGGACAGCGACAGCTACCGGCACGCCGCCCTGGCGCTGCCCGCGCCGGTCTCCGCCGCCCCGGCCGCCGCTGTCGCCCGCGTACTCCCCGGTGCGGAGACCGCCGCCGTCGCCCGTTTTGGCGACGCCGCCGACGACCCGGTCATCTGGGTCGATCCCCGCAACCCCGGGCGCAGCCTGATCATCGGCACCGACAAGCGGGAGGGGCTCAAGGTCTACAACCTGGACGGCCGCCTGCGCCAGTCCCTCGATATCGGCCGCCTCAACAATGTCGACCTGATTGCCGACACCACCGTCAACGGCCGCCGGCAGCCGCTGCTGGCGGCGAGCAACCGCACCTTCAACAGCATCGCCCTGTTTACCATCGATGCCCGGGCCAGGGTCCATCACCTGGGAGATATCGACACCGGCCTTGGTGAGGTCTACGGCCTGTGCATGACCCAGTCGGGGAGTGGCGACTATGTGTTCGTCAACGATACCGATGGTCGCTACCAGCAGTATCGGGTCACTGCCAGCGATGGCGTGCGCGGGGAGCGGGTGCGGGAATTCGCCCTGCCCAGCCAGCCGGAGGGCTGTGCCGTTGACCCCCTGGCCGGGGTGATCTACATGGGGGAGGAAAGGGCCGGGATCTGGCGGGCCGGGGTCGAGCCGGACGCCGGCCCGCCCCGCAAGATCCTCGGCGTCGACGGGGTTCTGGTGGCGGATGTGGAAGGCATGGATGTTTACGCCGGCGCCGGGCGCAACTACCTGGTGGTATCCAGCCAGGGCAACGACAGCTACCTGGTGTACGGCCTCTCGCCGGGCTACCCGCGCCTCGCCCACTTCACCATCGGCGCCAATCTGGCGGCGGGGGTGGATGGCGTGTCGGAGACCGACGGCCTGGCGGTGACATCCGCGGCGCTGCCCGGCTACCCCGAAGGTGTGCTGGTGGTGCAGGACGGCCGCAACCGCATGCCGGAGGAGCCGCAGAACTTCAAGTTGGTGGACTGGCGACAGGTTCAGCGGCTTATCGATCGCGCAACGCCCTAGGGCCGGGGGCCGTTGCCCCTTGTGGTTGTCATGGCCCCTGGTTCACCATGGCGTTCGGCATCGACAGCAAAGGAGATTTCCCCATGGCAAAGACCCTGGTGGTGGTGGGCGCGGGCCCCGGCGTGGGCCGGGCGGTGGCGGAGCGCTTTGGGCGCGAGGGGTTTCGGGTGGGGCTGATCGCCCGCAACGGCGAGAGGCTCGACGCCATGGTGGGCGATCTTGCCGCCCAGGGTATCGAGGCCGCGGCATTTCCTGCCGACGTGCGCGACCGGACGGGCCTTGCCTCCGCCCTCAAGCAGGCCATCGCCCGTTTCGGCGCCATCGATGTACTGGAGTACAGCCCCACCGGCACCAGCGAAAATCTGCGCTCGCCCCGGGAGATGACCGCGGACAACGAGCAGTACCACCTGGATATCTGCGTGCTCGGGGCCATCACCGCCGTCAACACCGCGCTGCCCGCCATGGTGGGCCGGGAGGGCGCGGCGATCCTCTTCACCACCGCCGCCTCGGCCCAGTTTCCGGTGCCCTTCACCGCCAGCTTTGGGGTGGCGGCGGGAGCCAGCCTCAACTACGCCCGGGTGCTGCACCAGGATCTGGCCCCGGAGGGCATCCACGTGGGCATCCTGTCCATCGCCGGGCTGGTGGTTCCCCCGGGGCGGGAGCAGGGCCGCAGCGCCAAGGGCCTGTCGCTGATGACCGCCGAACAGGTGGCGGAGCGGTTGTGGGCCATGGCCCGGGAGCGCGGCCCGGTGGAATCCATTATCGGCGATACCGAGGTGCTGCGTCGCTACAGCGCCGCCCCCTGACCCACTACCGCCCCGTTCGTACCCGTCACCGGGGCACGGAATGGGCGCGCCCAAAGGGGTGCAGCGTCGGGGGCCTGTCACCGCAGAGCCTCCGCCCCCCGTCGGGGATTGGTGGTAGTATCGGCCCGTATCCCATCCTTCCCCGCACACGGAGGCGACACCATGGACAACCAGCCCGCGACTTCCCCCGAGCCCACTTCTGGCGCCGTCACCGTCACCGACCAGCAGAAGAACACCGTGCTGATCGTCTATATCCTCCAGGCCCTGAGCTTTGTGGTGGGCATCACCAGCATCGCCGGGGTGATCATCAATTACCTCAAGCGGGACGAGGTGCGGGGCACCTGGCTTGCCTCCCATGTCGACTGGCAGATCAAGACCTTCTGGTACACCCTGATCGGGTCGCTGATCGGCTTTGTGCTGATGATCGTCGGCATTGGCGTGCTGATCCTGCTGGCCATGGTGGTGTGGTACATCTACCGGATCATCAAGGGCTGGCTGGCCTACAGCGATGGCAAGGAACTGCCCGATGCTCTCTTCTGAGGCCGTTTACCGCCACCGCTTCATCGATGGCCGCCCCTTTTTGCGGGGGCCGGGCAAGGTGGTGTGCGTGGGGCGCAATTACGCCGCCCACGCCCGGGAGCTGGGCAACCCCATTCCCGATGAGCCGCTGTTGTTCATCAAGCCCGCCACCGCCCTGGTGGCCCTGGAGCAGCCCCTGGTGATTGCCAGGCGTTTCCAGCCCTGCCACTACGAAACCGAGATCAGCGTGCTGATCGGAAAGACCCTGACCGAGGCGGCGCCGGACGCGGCCCGGGAGGCCATTGCCGGCATCGGGGTCGCCCTTGATCTCACCCTCAGGGAGCTGCAGGACCGGCTGAAGGCCGAGGGCCAGCCCTGGGAGAAGGCCAAGGCCTTCGACGGCTCCTGCGGGCTGTCCCCTTTCGTGCCCGCCGGCGGGCTGGACCTCGATGCCATTCACCTGCGCCTGGTGCGCAACGGGGTCGAGGCCCAGCACGGCGACAGCGGGCAGATGCTCTTTCCGATCCTCGACCTGCTGTGCCGGATCAGCGCCTACTTCACCCTGGTGCCGGGGGATGTGGTGCTTACCGGCACTCCGGAGGGGGTCGGCGCCCTCGCCGATGGCGACAGCCTGCGGGCCGAGCTGCCGGGCCTGTTGGCGGTGGATACCACCGTGGTGTACCGCTGATGGACGCCGATGGCAACGTGGCCCTGGACGACAGCGGGCAGGGCGCCGAGCGGGGCGGCCCGCCCGCCGGGCACCCCTTCGACCGGCTGAGCCCGGAGCTGATCATGGCGGCGGTGGAGAGCGCCGGGTTCCTGTGCGATGGCCGTTTCTTCGCCCTCAACAGCTACGAAAACCGCGTCTACCAGGTGGGCATCGAGGATTCCCCGCCGCTGATCGCCAAGTTCTACCGCCCCGAGCGCTGGAGCGATGAACAGATCGGCGAGGAGCACCAGTTCTGCTTCGCCCTGGTGGAGCAGGAGCTGCCGGTGGTGGCGCCCCTGCGCCTCGACGGCGCTCACGGCGGCGCCAGCCTCGGCCATTGCGAGGGCTTTCGCTTCGCCCTCTACCCCCGTCGCGGCGGCCATGCCCCGGAGCTGGACAACCTCGACAACCTCCACACCCTCGGCAAGTTTCTCGGCCGCATCCACCGGGTGGGGGGCGTCGAGCCCTTCGTCCACCGCCCGGCCATCGACGCCGGCAGTTTCGGCGACGAGAGCGTGGCCTTCGTGGCGGCCCATTTCGTGCCCCGGGATCTCGCCCCGGTGCACCGCTCGGTGACCGACGAGCTGCTGGCGGCGGTGCGGGAATCCCTCGCCACCCTGACCGCGGCGGACTACATCCGCGTCCACGGCGACTGCCACCCGGGCAACATCCTGTGGCGGGACGAGCTGCCCAACTTCGTCGACTTCGACGATGCCCGCATGGCGCCGGCGGTCCAGGATATCTGGATGCTGCTCTGTGGCGAGCGCCACCGCCAGCAGGCGCAGCTGGGGGAGATCCTCGACGGCTACAGCGAATTCCACGACTTCGAGCACCGCCAGCTGCGCTGGATCGAGGCGTTTCGAGCCCTGCGGCTGATGTACTTCAGCGCCTGGCTGGCGCGGCGCTGGGACGACCCGGCCTTTCCCCGGGCCTTTCCCTGGTTCAACACCGCGCGCTACTGGGGGGACCATATCCTCGAACTGCGGGAGCAGTTGGCGGCGTTCAATGAACCGACGCTGCAATGGCTCTAGCCGCGCATCGCCGCTGAACCCGGGGGCAACGGCCCCGGCGCCGCCGTGATGCGCAGGCTCGCGGTGGCGGTGCTGGTGCTGGCCCTGCTGGTGGCAGCCCTCGCAGCTGTGGCCACCTGGCAGTTCTCCACCCTGGTCACACCCCAGATCGCCCGCTACCTGGGGCGCCACGGCGTCGAGTCCCTGGAAACCAGCGCGGTGCGGTGGCGCTTCAATCGCCTGCGCCTGGCGCGGGTCGAGGCCAGCGGCGCCGTCGATGGCCATGCCTTTACCCTGCGGCTCACCAACCTCGACCTCGGCTACCAGTGGTGGCGGCTGTTCAACGGCAGTATCGACAGCGTCGCCATCGGCCGCGTCGATTTCCATCTGGCCCTGGCGCCGCCCGGGGCGGACAGCCCGCCCCTCGACCTGGATCTGGCCGCCCTGCTGCCCGCCGCCTGGCTGGGCAGCTTGCCGGTGGCGCGTCTCGCCGTGGATACCCTGGCGGGGCAGGTGGTGCTCCCCGGTGGCCGGCCCGTGGCGCTGGCGGGGCGGGGCTGGCGGCTCGCGGGCGACGGCCTCGCCGCCAGCGTCCAGCTGCGGGACGGGGCCCTTGCCGATGCCGTCCTGCTCCTCGATCTCCAAAGCCAGGGCCGCGATCCGCTGACGGCGGGGTTTGGCCTCTCCAGCGGCGACCGGCTGGTGGCCAGCGGGGCTCTCACCGTCGCCGGCGCCGGCGAATGGCTGGCGCTGTCCCTGCAGGGCACATTGGCCCACGCCGGCCTTGTCGCCGCCCTGGCCGATCTGCGCGCCGCCGCCGATCCACCCCTGGCGATCCCCGCCGGCTGGCCCGACCCCCTGCCGCCGTTGGCGGGGGAATCCCGCCTGGCTCTCGACCTGCGCCTGCCGGCGCGGCTTGCCGGCGCCCCGGCGGACTGGCTGGCGCGGGGCGCTCTGACGGGCAGCGTCCACCAGCACCTGGCCCTGGCCGCCTGGCCGGACCCGGGGTTCGACGCCCTGGAGGCGCGGCTCGAATACCGCCTCACCGCCGCCGCAGAGGGGGCGGAGGTGGTTTTCTCCTCGCCCGTTCACATCGAGGGCCGCCACCGGGGGCTCACCCTGCCGGCCCCCCTGGAAGGGTGGCGCGACGGGTTTCCCCTCAGCCTCGACCTGGGCGCCGACGGCCCGCTGCGCGTCACCGAGGCCGGGCTGACCCTCGCGGGCGCGTCCCTCGCCGGCACCCTCGGGCCGGATGGGGAGGCGGTCGGGATCGAGGCCACCGTCGGCCCCCTCGCCCTCGGCGAGCAAGGGGCGCGGGGAGAAGGGGAGCTGACCCTCGCCCTGCGCCGCGAGGGGCGGCCTTGGCTCGCCCCGGAGCTTGCCTTGGAGGCGGTGGCCGAGGCGGGGGGCTGGCGGTTCGAGGGGACATTCCGCGAGCCCGCCCTGACCCTCACCGGATCCTGGCGGGGCGAGGTGGAGGCCGCCGGCGACTACCGCCTGGACGCCCGGGGTCGCGCCGCCTCCCTGCTCCCCGGCCTCGCCCTGGCGGCCTCCCTGGCGCCCCTGCCGGCGGCGGTGGAGCTGGCCGCCGGCCAGGGTGAATTCCGCTATCGCCTCGACGGCACCCCGGGGGCGGCGCCGGCGCAACGGCTCCGTTTTACCCTGGCGGGGATGACGGGCCTGCTGGGGGGCGTGGCGGTGGAGGGGGCGAGTCTCGCCGGCGGGCTGGCCCACCGGCACCGCTGGCAATCGCCGGAGGATTGGCGCCTGCAGGTTCCCAGCCTGCGGGCGGGGGTCGCCGTCGAGGGGCTCGATGCGCGCCTTGCCCTGCTGCCGAGCGAAAGCCTCGCCGCCGGCCGCTGGGCGGTGCGCGGCCTCGAGGCCGCGCTGTTCGGCGGTACCCTGGCCCTCGCCGCGCCCTTCGAGGTCGATTTGCCCGATCCGGAAACCGCTTTCACCCTGGTGTTGTCCAACTGGCAACTGGGCCAGGTCGCCGCCCTCTACGCCGACCACGGCCTCGCCGGCGCCGGGGTGCTCAACGGCACCCTGCCGGTGACGCTGACGGGGGAGGGGGTGGCCATCGCCGGCGGCGAACTGGCGAGCGCGCCCCCGGGGGGCACCATCGCCTACGGCGCCGGGGCCGAGGTGGGCAGTGGCAATGCCCAGCTGGACATGGCGCTGCGGCTGCTGCGCAATTTCCACTACGACAGCATGGCGGCGCGGGCGGATTTCACCACTGGCGGCGACCTGGTGCTGGGGCTCAGGCTCGCCGGCCGCAACCCGGATGAGTTCGACGGGCGGGCGGTGAACTTCAACATCAACGTCGAGGAAAACCTCTTCGATCTTTTCAAGGCCCTGCGCTTGACCGACGAGGTGATCAACCGCCTGGAAAAACGCTTGCAGCGCTGACCGGCTGGGGTAAAGTGGCGCGACACAACAGGACATCACCATGAAAAAACTGATGCTGGCAGGGGCCTGGGTGACAGCGGCGGCGCTGGTGGCCGCCTGTACGCCGACGGTGCGGGTCGAACCCCCCTCGGAACCCATTACCATCAATCTCAACGTGAAAATCGACCACGAGATACGGGTCAAGGTTGACCGGGAACTCGACGGACTCTTTTCCGAAGACAGCGACCTTTTCTAGGGTTGGAGGACAACACAGCATGACATCGTCAATCCCGCGCCTTACCCGACTGCCCGCCCTGGCTCTGTTCCTGGCGCTGTTGTTCAGCCCCGGCCTCTGGGCCCTTGAACTGCACGACGCCAAGAATCAGGGGCTGGTGGGGGAAACCCTCGGCGGCTACCTGGCCCCGGTGGGCTCGGTGACCCCGGAGATCAGCGCCCTGGTGAGCAGCGTCAACAGCCAGCGCAAGGCCGAGTACCAGCGCATCGCCCAGCGGAACAACATTGCCCTGAAGGACGTGGAAGCCCTGGCGGGCAAGAAGGCCATCGAGAAAACCCCCCCCGGCCAGTACGTCAACGTCACCGGGCAGTGGCAGAAAAAATAACCCCGTCCACCTAGGCCACGCCAGCGCGGTCTCGTTGTCGCGAGGAGACGCAAACACCGATGGGCCTTGCCGTCGAGTATGTGACCTTTCCCCAGCGCCGCGACCGCTCGCTGTACGTCGCCCGCCGCTTCAAACCCCGCCTGCAGGGTGCCGTGCTGGATGTGGGCTGTTTCGAGGCCCCCTTGCGCCAGCTCATCGCGCCGGTGCCCTACACCGGCATCGACATGGCGGGGGATCCGGATATCACCGCCAATCTCGACAGTCTCGAAGCCCTGCCCTTTGCCGACGGCAGCTTCCCCTGCGTGATTTGCATCGAGGTGCTGGAGCATCTCGAGAATCTTCACCATATGTTCGCCGAACTGGCGCGGGTATCGAGCCGGCACCTGATCGTGTCCCTGCCCAATTGCTGGGGAGACGCACGGGTGCCGATCCAGCGCGGGCGCGGGCATTTTCGCCACTACGGCCTGCCCTTGGAGAAACCCCTCGACCGCCATCGCTGGTTTTTCAGTCTCGGCGAGGCGCGGGCGTTCATCGAGGCCAAGGCGGTGGAGTTTGGTCTTGAGATCGAGGAGCTGTTCATCACCGAGAAGCCCCGCAACCCCCTGGTGCGGCTGGCGCGCAAGCTGCGCTACCCGGGGGAGCGCTACCACAACCGCTACGCCCAGACCCTCTGGGCGTTGCTGCGCAAGCCCGGCTGAGGGCCCCCTGGCCTAACCGGCCGGGCTCTGTTCTCCGTGCGGCTCGACGGCGGTTGTCTGCGCCAATTCCCGCGCCTGCTCCTCGTCCATGTCGTGGAGCCATTCCCGCCAGATGGCCAGCAGCAGCGCCATCAGCACCGGGCCGATGAACAGGCCGATGAAGCCCATGGTGGTGACGCCGCCGATCAGCCCGAAGAAGGTCAGCAGGAAGGGCAGCTTGATGGGGCCGCCTACCAGGGTCGGGCGGATGGTCTTGTCGACGATGAACAGCTCGATGGAGCCCCACAGGAACAGGCCGAGCCCCGCCATCGGGCTGCCGCTGCCCACCAGGTAGAGGGACACCAGGGTGAAGGCCAGGGGCGCGCCCCCGGGGATCAGGGCCATCAGCCCGGTGATGATGCCGAGGGCCACCGGCGAGGGCACCCCGGCGATCCAGTAGGCGATGCCGAGGACGATGCCCTCGCCGATGGCGATCAGCCCCATGCCCACCACGGTGGCGCTGATGGTGGCGGGCACCATGCGGGAGAAGCGCTGCCAGCGCAGGGGCAGGATGCTCTCGCCGACGCGATCGAGCTGAGCCACCAGGCGGGGGCCGTCGCGGCAGACGAAAAACAGCGTCAGCAGCATGAACAGCAGGGTCAGCGCCACGGAAAAGACCGTGGTGCCGGCGGTCATCACCACCCGGGAGATATTGCCGAGCTGCTGGCCGCTCACCATCTGCACCATCTCGCTCACCGCCTGGGGGTGGTTCAGGTACTCATTCCAGCGCTCCGCCACCCAGGCGCCGCCGAAGGGCAGCGCAGCGATCCAGTCGGGGGCCGCGGCCCCGTGGCGGTTGGCCTCCAGCAGCCAGTCGATCCAGGCGCGGGCCTCCTGGAGGGCGAAGGAAAAGGCGAGGATCAGCGGCACGATCAGCACCGCGAGGATCACCAGCAGGGCGATGGCGGCGGCCAGGGTGTTGTTGTCGCCGCAGGCCCGCGCCAGGCGCTTGTACAGCGGCCAGCCGGCGAAGGCGATGACCAGCGCCGCCAGCACCGGCACGATGAAGCCGTGGAAGAAGTAGATGCCCGCGGCAACCACCAGAAAGAGCAGCCAGCGGGCGGCGGGGTGGCTGGGAAGGATCGACGGCGAGGGGGTAGGGTCCATGGCGTCATTCGACCACAAGTGGCGGCATCCAGGGAAGTGTTCGCCACGCCCTTTGCCCCGGGGCCTTTCCCCGGGTGAGATAACGGCGGGCCCGGTGGTATCATCGCGCCCTGATTTTTCTCGGAATTCCCATGCCCGCCCTCAATGAACGCTTCACCGCCCGGGTGCGCGCCCTGTCCAGCGAGGGCAGCGGCATCGTCGAACACGCCAGCGGCCAGGTGTTTTTCGTGCCCGGGGTGTGGCTCGGGGAACTGGGGGAATTTCGCATCACCGGCTTCAAGAAGCGCTTCGGCTTCGCGGTGCTCGACACCCTGCTGGAGCCGGCGCCGGAGCGGGTGGCGCCCCCCTGCCCTTACCACGGTTTCGCAGCGGGGGACTGCGGCGGCTGCCCCTGGCAGTTCGTCGCCTACCCCGCCCAGCTGGCGGCCAAGGAGGCGAGGGTGCGCCAGGCCCTGGCGCGGCTGGTGGCGGCGGAGCGCATCCGCCCCATCCGCGGCTCGCCCCGCCAGCTCGGCTTTCGCAACCGCGCCCAGCTGAAAACCGACGGCAAGCGGATCGGCTTCGTCAGCCCCGGCTCCCGCCAATTGGCCCCGGTGGAGGACTGCCTGATCCTCAGTGACCACAACCGGGGGAGCCTGCGGGCACTGGCGGCCACCCTGCCGAACCCCTCCTTCCGCCCGCCCCGGGGCCAGGACTGGACCACCCTCGACATCGACGACGGCATCGGCCCCGATGAAGTGGCCATCAACCGCCGCCGCCCCTTCCGCCAGGGCAACGACCCGCAGAACGCCTGGATGAAGGCCTGGCTCGGGGAGCGTCTCGCGGCCCTGGACGCCGCCAGCCCGGTGCTGGAGCTGTTCGCCGGGTCGGGGAATTTCACCGAGGTGATCGCCGCCCGGGGCTTTGATCGGGTGCTGGCGGTTGAGGGGTCCGGGGAGGCGGTGGCCCAGCTGGCGGCCCGGAATTTGCCGGGGGTGGCGACCCTGGTGGCCAACCTGTTCAGTGACGAGGGTCTCGACCGGGCCCGGCGGGGGCTCGCGGATGCGGAGGTGCTGGTGCTGGACCCGCCCCGGGAGGGGCTGCGCAATATCGCCGCGCTGCTGGGCAAGAAGCACCGGCTGCGGGAGCTGTTCTACGTTTCCTGCGACCTCGCCACCTTCACACGGGATCTCGGGGTGCTGGTGGATGCCGGATTCGCGGTGGTCGAGGTGCAGCCCCTCGACCTGTTCCCCCAGGGGCCCCACGTGGAGTTGCTGGCCCACCTGCGGCACAGGACGAAACGCCCGTGACAATAGCCCCGGGCAATCAGCGGCATATAATTTATCAACTTGGCATATCGCCAGGGCGCCCCTAGTCTGGCGCCGTCAACCCACCGATAGGGAGTTTGCCAATGCAACCCTTCACCATCTTCGGGCGCCCCGGCTGCGGCTATTGCGTGCGGGCCAAGCAAGTGCTGGAAATGCGCAACCTGCCCCACAAGTACATCGACATGATGCGCGAGGGCATCTCCCCCGCCGATCTGGAAAAGACCATCGGCAAGCCGGTGCGCACCGTGCCGCAGATCTTCCACGGCGAGGAGCACATCGGCGGCTATACCGACCTGGAGCAATACCTGCGGTCGATCCCCGCCTGAGGGGGTTGCCCCGGTGGCTGGCGCCCTCAGGCCATGGGCCTGGTGGTGCCCTCGCCGGAGATGGCCACGTAGACGAAATCCCCCTCGGTCACCTTGGCGCGCTCGCCGCTGCCTTCCGTCTCGATCCACACCTCGATGTTGATGCGCATCGACGAGCGCCCGGTCTCCAGCAGGCTGGTGTAGCAGCTCACCACCGCCCCCACCGGCACCGGCCGCAGGAAGGCCATCTCGCTGATGGCCACGGTGGCCACTCGCCCCTTCGACAGGCGCCGCGCCAGCACCGCGCCGGCGAGGTCCATCTGGGACAGCAGCCAGCCGCCGAAGATGTCGCCGTGGGGGTTGGTGTCCCGGGGCATCGCCAGGGTCTGGAGGGTGAGCTCGCCGGTGGGGTTGCCGGGGCGGTCGATGCGGGTCACGGTGAAATCCTCAGTGGAGAATCAGGTTGGGCAGCCAGGTGATCAGCCCCGGCCACAGGGCGAGCGCGGCGAGCAGCGCCAGCTGAATGGCGATGAAGGGCAGCACGCCGCGGTAGATGTCCCGGGTGAGCACGCTGGCGGGGGCGACGCCCCGCAGGTAGAACAGGGCAAAGCCGAAGGGCGGCGTCAGGAACGAGGTCTGCAGGTTCACGGCGATCATGATGCCGAGCCACACCGGGTCGACCCCCATGGCCATCAGCACCGGGGCGACGATGGGCACCACCACGAAGGTGATCTCGATGAAGTCGAGGATGAAGCCCAGGAAGAAGATCACCAGCATCACCACCAGGGTGGCGCCGAACACCCCGCCGGGGATGCGCTCGAACAGGCTGGCCACCAGCTCCTCCCCGCCAAAGCCCCGGAATACCAGGGAAAACACCGCCGCGCCGATGAGGATCATGAACACCATCGAGGTCACCTCGGTGGTGGAGGTCATCACCTCCCGCAGGCGCCGGAAGTCGAGCTGGCGCTTGGCGAGGGCGAGCACCATGGCCCCCGCCGCCCCCACGCCCGCCGCCTCGGTGGGGGTGGCGGCGCCGGACAGGATCGAGCCCAGCACGGCGATGATCAGCAGCACCGGCGGCAGCAGGGGGCCGAGCACCGGCAACAGCTCCCCGGCACGGATGCGGCGGGACTCCCGGGGGGCGCGCTCGGGCCAGAGCAGGGCGTAGCCGTAGACGTAGAGGATGTAGAGCAGCACCAGCAACAGCCCGGGGACGATGGCGGCGATGAACAGGTCGCCGATGGACACCGTCTCGGGGGAGAAGATACCCATCTTCAGCTGGGCCTGCTGGTAGGCGGTGGAGAGGATGTCCCCCAGCAACACCAGCACGATCGACGGGGGGATGATCTGGCCCAGGGTGCCGGTGGCGCAGATGGTGCCGGTGGCGAGGCTCGGGCTGTAGCCCTGCTTCAACATGCTCGGTAGCGACATCAGCCCCATGGTCACCACCGTGGCGCCGACGATGCCGGTACTGGCGGCCAGCAGCATGCCCACCAGGATCACCGAGATGCCGAGCCCGCCCCGCAGGGTGCCGCACAGGCGGCTCATGTTGCCGAGCAGATCCTCCGCCAGCTTCGACTTTTCCAGCATCACCCCCATGAACACGAACAGCGGCACCGCGATCAGGGTGGTGTTGATGATGGTGCCGTAGATGCGGTTCGGCAGGGCGTGGAGGAAGGCCATGTCGAAGTGGCCGGTGACCATGCCGCCGGCGGCGAACGCCAGGGCCACGCCACTCAAGGAAAACGCCACCGGGTAGCCGAGCATCAGCAGCAGGCACACGGCGGCGAACATGTAGAGGGGGATGAATTCGGCCATCACAGGGGCTCCACCTTCTCGCCCACATGGGCGCCGCCCCGGCCTGTGGCGAACAGCAGGTTCTTGAGGATCTCCGCCACCCCCTGGACCATCAGGGTGGCGGGCATGATCAAGAGCAGGGTTTTGAGCAGGTAGACGTAGGGCAGGCCGCTGCCCTCGTTGGATTTCTCGCGGATCGCCCAGCTGCTCAGCACGTAATCCCAGGACAGCCAGAAAATCAGCGCGCACAGGGGCAGGAGGAACAACAGCCCCCCGGCCACGTCGATCCAGGCCTGGGCCCGGGGGGATGCACCCCGGTAGAACACATCGACCCGGACATGGCCCCCCACCCGCAGGGTCCAGGCCGCCCCGAGCATGAAGATGGCGCCGTGCATGTAGCTCATGGATTCCTGCAGGGCGATGGAGCCGGTGGCGAGAAAGTAGCGCATCACCACCACCGCGCAGGTGGCGAGGATCAACAGCAGGGTGAGCCCGATGGCGATGGCCCCGGCGAGGCGGGTCACCGCCTCGAGAGCGCGGATCAGGCGTTCGACGGCGAGGGTGGGCGAAGGCATGGCGTCGGCGTGCTCGTGGAGGTTTTAGTGGTTATGGCTGCCATGGAACTGTCACGGCAACGTCAACAGGCGGGGGCATTATATATGAACGGCACCATCGGAAAACGCCCGCCACCGGGAGCCCTCTGTCATGTATCTGTCACAAAACGTTCTTATAGTGGCGCCAGCCCAAGCGATTTCCGATGGCAACCGAGAGCACACTGGAGACTAACGTGAAACTGATCAAACAGACCCTTCTGGCCGGCGCCGCCGTGGCCGCCATTCTGTCCGGTACCCAGGCCCACGCTGCCCGCGACTACATCAGCGTGGTGGGTTCCTCCACCGTGTACCCCTTTTCCACCGTTGTGGCGGAGCGTTTCGGCCGCGCCACCGGCAACCCCACCCCCAAGGTGGAAGCCACCGGCACCGGCGGCGGCATGAAGATGTTCTGCGGCGGCGTGGGCACCAACTTCGCCGACGTCACCAACGCCTCGCGGCGCATGAAGTCCGGTGAGTTCGCCGACTGCCAGAAGAACGGCGTCAAGGACATCATCGAGGTGCTGATCGGCTACGACGGCCTGGTGATTGCCAACTCCCTGAAGGCCAGCCAGTACGACCTGACCCTCAAGGACGTGTTCCTGGCCCTCGCCAAGGAGGTGCCCAACCCCGATGGCAGCGACACCCTGGTGGCCAACCCCTACAAGACCTGGAAGGACGTGAACCCGGCGCTGCCCGCCACCAAGATCGAGGTGATCGGCCCCCCGCCCACCTCCGGCACCCGCGACTCCTTCGCCGAACTCGCCCTGGAAGGGGGCTGCAAGGCCTTCCCGTTCATCAAGGCCCTGAAGGACAGCGACGAGGACAAGTTCAAGGCCATCTGCCACACCGTGCGCGAGGACGGCCACTTCGTCGAGGCCGGTGAGAACGACAACCTGATCATCCAGAAACTCGACGCCAACCCCGATGCCCTCGGCGTGTTCGGCTTCAGCTTCCTCGACCAGAACAGCGACAAGGTGCGCGGCAGCCTGATCGGCGGTGTCGAGCCCAGCTTCGAGGCCATCGGCGACAAGAGCTACCCCATCTCCCGTCCCATGTACATCTACGTCAAGAAGGCCCACATCGGCGTGGTGCCCGGCATCAAGGAGTTCGTCGCCGAGTACACCAGCGAAAAGGCCTGGGGCATGGACGGCTACCTGGCGGAGAAGGGCCTGATCCCCCTTGATGACGATCTGCGCAAGGCCACCGCCGCCGCGGTGCGGGCCGGCGAGACCCTGAGCGGCGAAGGTCTCTGACCGGCGTCACCGCCACTTTGGAAAAGATGCGGTAGACTCTGAAAAAGGCCTGACAGCGCGTCAGGCCTTTTGCCACTTGGAAAACCCTGTTCTCCCCGCCCCGGCGGGGAGGCGAGACATACCCGACAGCCCGGACCTGCGCACCCATGCACACCGCCAACCTGCTACTCGTCCTCGGCGCCATGATCGTCGCGGCCTACTACCTGGCCCGGGGGCGCTCCCTGGCCATGGCCCGGCCCCTCGGCGGCATCCGCCACCTGCACTCGCTGCCCTTCTACTACGGGCTGAGGGCCGCCATCTGGTGCGGGGTGCCGTCCCTCACCCTGCTGGTGCTGTGGCTGCTGTTCAACGATCCGTTCATCACCGCCGCGGTGCTGGCGGGCCTCCCGGAATCCCTCCAGCCCGTCACTGTCGCCGAGGAGAACCTCACCCTCGGCACCATCCGCAACCTCGCCACCGGCGCCCTTTCGACGGAGGCCGCCGACCCGGCCCTGGTGGCCGCCAGCGAGCGCCTGGTGACCCTCGAGGCCATGGGCTCGCGGATCATTGCCGCCGCGGTACTGAGCCTCGGCCTCGTCGGCGCCCTCGTCGCCTGGTTCCGCATGTCGCCCCAGTTGCGCGCCCGCCAGCAGGTGGAGAAGGTGTTCAAGGTGGTGCTGCTGCTGTGTTCCCTGGTGGCGATCTTCACCACCCTCGGGATCCTGCTGTCGGTGCTGTTCGAGTCCCTGAGGTTCTTCCAGGCGGTGCCGGCCGCGGATTTCCTGTTCGGCACCGAGTGGAGCCCGCAGATGGCGATCCGTGCCGACCAGGCGGGCTCCTCCGGCAGCTTCGGCGCCGTGCCCCTGTTCGTCGGCACCCTGCTGATCTCCTTCATCGCCATGGTGGTGGCGGTGCCGGTGGGGCTGATGTCCGCCATCTACTTGGCCGAATACGCCAATGGGCGGGTGCGCAACTACGCCAAGCCCACCATCGAGATCCTCGCCGGGGTGCCCACCGTGGTGTACGGCTTTTTCGCCGCCCTGACGGTGGCGCCCTTCATCCGCGACACCGGCGCCGCCATGGGGGTGGCGATCTCCTCCGAGAGCGCCCTCGCCGCCGGCCTGGTGATGGGGGTGATGATCATCCCCTTCGTGTCGTCCCTCGCCGACGATGTCATCACCGCCGTGCCCCAGAGCCTTCGGGACGGCTCCCTCGGCCTTGGCGCCACCCACTCCGAGACCATCAAGAAGGTGATCTTCCCGGCGGCCCTGCCGGGCATCGTCGGCGGCGTGCTGCTGGCGGTATCCCGGGCCATCGGCGAGACCATGATCGTGGTGATGGCGGCGGGCCTCGCCGCGCAGCTCACCGTCAATCCCCTGGAGACCGTCACCACCATCACCGTGCAGATCGTCACCCTGCTGGTGGGCGACCAGGAGTTCGACAGCCCCAAGACCCTGGCGGCCTTCGCCCTCGGCCTGATGCTGTTCGTGGTGACCCTGATCCTCAACTTCATTGCCCTCCACGTGGTGAAAAAATACCGTGAACAATATGACTGAAGACCAGCAGCGCAATGCCGAGCGGGTGGCGCGGGGCCTGAAGCGCCGCTACCGGGCGGAGCGGCGCTTCCGCTTCTATGGCCTTCTCGCCGTGGCCTTTGGCCTTCTGAGCGTGGCGGTGCTGTTCTACGACATCATCAGCAAGGGCGCCGGCGCCTTCCGTCAGACCTATATCGAGCTGGAATTGCACTACGATCCCGACGTGCTCGGCGTCTACGACCTCGGCGACGACAGCCAGGTGGCCCTCGGCGACTACAGCGGCGTGATCCGCGCCGCCCTCCAGCAGCGCTTTCCCGAGTACGGCTCCCGCAACGACCGGCGCGAGCTCGGCAAGCTGATCAGCAGCGGCGAGGGCTTCGACCTGCGGGACCGGCTGGTGGCCAACCCGGCCCTGCTCGGCCAGAAGGAAACCCTTTGGCTGGTGGCGGATGACGACATCGACACCTATTTCAAGTCCCTCGGGGACCGGGAAGGCGCCTTCACCGGGCGGGTGTCGGAGACCCTCCAGAATGTGGTGAAGGTGCTCGCCGACGGCGGCCAGATCGCGCTGCGCCTCAACACCAACTTCTTCTCCAAGGGGGATTCCCGGGAGCCGGAGCAGGCGGGCATCTGGGGCGCCGCCGTGGGGTCGTTCTACACCCTGCTGATCACCCTCGGCCTGTCCTTCCCCATCGGCGTGGCGGCGGCCATCTACCTGGAGGAATTCGCTCCCCGCAATCGCTGGACCGACCTCATCGAAGTCAACATCAACAACCTGGCGGCGGTGCCCTCCATCATCTTTGGCCTCTTGGGCCTTGCCATCTTCATCAATTTCTTCGAGGTGCCGCGCTCGATCCCGGTGGTGGGGGGGCTGGTGCTCACCCTGATGACGCTGCCCACCATCATCATCTCGAGCCGCGCGGCCATCAAGGCGGTGCCGCCGTCGATCCGCGAGGCGGCCATCGGCATCGGCGCTTCCCCCATGCAGGTGGTGCTCCACCATGTGCTGCCCCTGGCGATGCCGGGCATGCTCACCGGCGCCATCATCGGCATGGCCCAGGCCCTCGGCGAGACCGCGCCGCTGTTGATGATCGGCATGGTGGCCTTCATCGTCGACATCCCCACCGGGCCCGCATCCCCCGCCACGGTGCTGCCGGTGCAGATATTCCTCTGGTCCGACAGCCCGGAGCGCGCCTTCGTCGAGAAGACCTCCGCCGCCATCATGGTGCTGCTGGCCTTTTTGATCGTGATGAACACCGCCGCCGTATGGCTGCGCAAGCGCCTCGAACGCCGCTGGTAACGGGCCGACACCGACAGGAGAACTCCGTGGGAACAATGACCGCGAACGACGTAAAAGACATGCCCGGGGCCGCGCCCCGGGCTCGGCAAGGGTATGCGGTGGTGGACAGCAGCGCCGACTACACCACGGTGGGCAGCCCCTTCGTGCCGGAGGCGAAGATGCGCATGCGCAACGTGGATATTTTCTACGGCGACAAGCAGGCGATCTTCAACGTCAGCATCGACATCGGCCAGAACGAGGTGATCGCCATGATCGGCCCCTCCGGCTGTGGCAAATCCACCTTTCTGCGCGCCCTCAACCGCATGAACGACACCATCGACATCTGCCGGGTGTCGGGCTCGTTCATCCTCGACGACGAGGACATCTACGCCAGCAGGATGGACGTGGTGGCGCTGCGCGCCCGGGTGGGCATGGTGTTTCAAAAGCCCAACCCCTTCCCCAAGTCGATCTTCGAGAACGTCGCCTACGGGCCGCGCCTCCACGGCCTCGCCAACCGCAAGAGCGACCTCGACGAAATCGTCGAGAACAGCCTCAAGCGCGCCGGCCTCTGGGACGAGGTCAAGGATCGCCTCCACCAGCCCGGCACCGGCCTTTCCGGCGGCCAGCAGCAGCGCCTGTGCATCGCCCGCGCCATCGCCATCAGCCCCGAGGTGATCCTCATGGACGAACCCTGCTCGGCCCTCGACCCCATCGCCACCGCGCGCATCGAGGAGCTGATCGCCGAGCTGTCCCAGAACTACACCATCGCCATCGTCACCCACTCCATGCAGCAGGCGGCGCGGGTTTCCCGGCGCACCGCCTACTTCCACCTGGGCAAGCTGATCGAGGTGAACGATACTGAAAAGGTGTTCACCAACCCCGAGCACGAGCTCACCGAAGCCTATATCACCGGCCGTTTCGGCTGAGGACACCGCCATGGACAAACTGCACCTCGACCAACACATCTCCCGCTCCTTCAACGACGAACTGGAGCAGATCAAGACCCGCATGCTGGAAATGGGCGGCCGGGTCGAAAACCAGGTGGCGGACGCCGTGCGCGCCCTCGAGGACGCCGACAGCCAGCTGGCGGAGACGGTGATCAACCGCGAGCTGGCCATCGACGCCCTCGAAATGGAAATCGACGAGGACTGCACCACCCTCATCGCCCGCCGCCAGCCCGCCGCCACCGACCTGCGCATGGTGATGGCGGTGACCAAGACCATCCGCGACCTGGAGCGCATGGGAGACGAAGCGAAAAAGATCGCCAAGATGGCCATCAAGCTCAGCGAAGAGGGCAGCGCCCCCCGGGGCTACGTGGAGATCCGCCATATCGCCAACGGTGTGCGCAAGATGCTCAACGACACCCTCGATGCCTTCACCCGCTACGACGCCGACAGCGCCCTCGCCACCCTGCGGGCCGACGACCAGGTCGACCTCGACTACAAGACCGCCCTGCGGGAACTGGTCACCTACATGATGGAGGACCCCCGCAGCATTTCCCGGGTGATGAACATCATGTGGGCGCTGCGCTCCCTGGAACGCATCGGCGACCACGCCAAGAACATCTGCGAGCAGGTGGTCTACCTGGTGCGGGGCAAGGACATCCGCCACGGCAACGCCGACCGCTTGGGCTGATTCCCGGGCCTTCCTGACGATTGATCCAGGGGCCAAAGGCGACTACCCTGGGCCCCCCTTTCGAGCCATCAGGATGCAGGAGACCCCCTTGAAGGAGCTCTTCGACAACAACCGTGCCTGGGTGCGGGCGATCACCGACAAAACCCCGGATTTCTTCACCAAGCTGTCCAACCAGCAAAGCCCCGAGTACCTGTGGATCGGCTGTTCCGACAGCCGGGTGCCCGCCAACGAGATCCTCGGCATGTTGCCCGGGGAGCTGTTCGTCCACCGCAACGTGGCCAACGTGGTGGTCCACACCGATCTCAACTGCCTGTCGGTGCTGCAGTTCGCCGTCGACTACCTCAAGGTCAAGCACGTCATGGTGGTCGGCCACTACGGTTGCGGCGGCGTCAAGGCCGCCGTCTGCAACCACAAGCTCGGCCTCATCGACAACTGGCTGCGCCACGTTCAGGACGCCCAGAACAAGCACTACAAGGAACTTGCCGCCATCACCGACGAGCACGCCCTGGTGGACCGGGTGTGCGAACTCAATGTCGTCGAGCAGGCCCTCAGCGTGTGCCAGACCACCGTCATCCAGGACGCCTGGGCCCGCGGCCAGGACGTCACCGTGCACAGCTGGATCTACAGCATCAAGGACGGCCTGCTGCGGGACCTCGGCATGAGCGTCGGCGACTCCGACAGCATCTACCCGGCCTACGGCGCGGCGGTGCGCAGCGTGTTCAGCAAGGACCACGCCCTCAACCCCTGAGGGTCCACGGCCCCCTTCCCATCGAGAAAACCCCGGAGCAACCCATGGATTCATTCGCCAACGTCACCATCGCCAAGGCCGCCAACATCTACTTCGACGGCAAGGTCACCAGCCGCAAGATCACCTTCGCCGACGGCTCGTTCAAGACCCTCGGCATCATGCTGCCCGGGGAATACGAGTTCGGCGCCAGCCAGCCGGAGCTGATGGAGATCACCGCCGGTTTCCTGCTGGTCAAGCTGCCGGGGAGCGACGAGTGGCGCGAGATCCGCGCCGGCCAGTCCTTCGAAGTGCCCGCCAACGCCAAGTTCCAGCTCGCCGTCCAGCACATCACCGATTACGTCTGCTCCTACTTCTGATCCCGCCGCCCGCCCCCGCCGGGGCGGGCGAACCCGCTCCCCCATTAGCGCCCCTCGCCAACAGGTAGTAAGCTTTCCCTCAGGTTCAGCCCGCCGGGAGACAGCCATGGCCGAATACACCGTTCAGGAAGTGATGCACACCAATCCCCTCTTCGTCACCTGTGGCGAGGCCCTGGTGGACGTGGTGGAGAAGATGGCGGTCAATAATGTCATGGGCATGCCGGTGGTGGATGGGCAGGGCAAGGTGGTGGGCTTCATCTCCGAGCAGGACTGCATCCAGAGCATGCTGGCCACCAGTTACTTCTGCGAGGGCAACCCGGTGGTGGACGACGTGATGAGCCGGGTGCCCCTCACCGTCAAACCCGACGACTCGGTGGTGGACCTGGCGCGGCGCATGGGCCGCGACAAACCCAAGGTCTACCCGGTGGTGGACAGCGGCAAGCTGGTGGGGCTGATCACCCGGGGCGACGTGCTCAAGGCCCTGCGGCGGGAGGTGCTGGCCTGCTCCACCGAGGGGCGCCGGCGCTGATCAACCCCGGACGCCGGAAGGCAGCCGCCGGCAGGTCGTGCGGGGACCGCTTGCGGGCGCCGCCCGGGAGCGGCCGGCGGTAGCCCCCAACAACGGTTGAGCCCTCGGCGGGCAAGGAGCGGCCACGGCGATTCTCGCCCTGTGGGCAACGGCGCTGGTGATCCTGGTGGTGGCGGGGGCCATCCTCGGCTGGGTGGCCTTCTTCCGGGTGCGGGACCTCAGCCGCCAGCTCGATGTACTGCGCCGGGAGCTGGCGGAGGCCCGGGGCGACACCCTGGGCGAGGGCCCGTCGACCGCCCCGGGGCCCGCTGTGGTCCCCGCCCCCGCGCCGGCCATGCCCCCCGATGTGCCCCCCGATCAAGCGCCCGACGCCCCGTCCCCCCTTATCCCCACCGCGCCCCCCGCCGCACGGGCAGGTTCCGGGCTGCTCGCCCGCCTCGCCGCCAGCTGGATGCTGTGGCTCGGGGGCCTGTGTGTCGGTCTCGCCGGCATCTTCATGGTCAAGTACAGCATCGACGCGGGCCTCCTCGGCCCCGGGGCGAGGGTGGCCCTCGCCATGGCCACCGGCCTCGGGCTCCACGGCGCGGCGGAGTGGCTGCGGCGGCGGAGCGGCGCCGATCCGAGTTTTGCCGCCCTGGCGGGGGGCGCCAGCATCACCCTCTACGGCGCGGTGCTGGCGGGGTTGCACCTGTACGGTCTGTTCGAGCCGCGCCTGGCCTTCGCGCTGCTGGCCATTGTTTCCCTGGCCACCATGGGCCTCGCCCTGGCCCAGGGGCCCTTCCTCGCCGCTATCGGCATTCTCGGCGCCTATGTGGTGCCGATCCTGGTGTCCGACAACAGCGGCAATATCGTCGCCGCCATGGTCTTCAGCCTGCTGGTGAGCGCCGCCGGGCTGCTGTTGCTGCGCCATGTGTATCGCCCCTGGTTGTGGTGGGGGCTGGTGGCCGGGGCCCTCGGCTGGTTGGCGATTTCCCTCACCAGTCGGGTCGAGGTGTTTCGCGGCATCTACCTGGCGCTGCTGGCCTGGGGACTGGTGGCGCTGCCCGCCGGCGACTGGCTGCTCGCCCGGGGCGAGGGGGATGGGGAGCCCGGTGCCCGCCGCCACACCCTGTTCGGCCGCCCCTGGCGCGCGGACCAGCTGGCCCTCGCCCTGGTGGTGCTGGCCTGGGGCTGGGCCATCCAGTCCCAGGGTTTCAGCGCCGGTGCCCTGGTCCAGTGGCTGCCCATGGTGGTGGTGCTCGGCCTCGCCGCCCGGTGTCGGGAGAGTCTCGCCTGGCTGCCCTGGCTCGGCCTTGGGGTGCAGTGGCTGGCGTGGCTGTCGTCGGCCCTGCACGGGGATCCCGCCGGGTCTGGCTACCAGCTCCGGGCGCTGACGGATTGGCAGGCCCGGGGTTTCATGGAATTCGCCGCGGCGATGAGCATGACCCAGCTTGCCCTCGCCCTGCTTCATCTCCGCACCCGGGGGTTCGACCACCGCCAGATGGCCCTCGCCTGTCTCGCGCCCCTGCTGTGGCTGGCCCTCGCCTACCTGCTGGTGAGTGGTTTGGCCCTCTCCCTGTGGTGGAGTGTGGCGGCGCTGCTGGCCGGGCTGGGGTACGGGCTGGTGGCGGGGCTGCGGGTCCAGCGGTCGGCGAGCGATGGCGCCGCCCTGTGGTTTTTCCTCGGCGGCCATTTCGCCTATTCCCTGGCGGCGGCCATTCAGTTCCGGGAGGCGGGGCTGACCCTCGCCCTCGCCGCCCAGCTGGTGTCCCTGGCCTGGCTGCGCCAGCGCTACCCGCTGCCCTGGCTCGATCGGGTCATCAAGGGGGTGTTGGCCCTGGTGGTGGCGCGCCTCACCCTGAACCCCTGGCTCGCCACCTACCCGGCGGATGTCCACTGGTCCCTCTGGACCTACGGCGGCGCCACCCTGTGCTGCCTGCTGGCGGCCTGGTTGAGTCGCCGCGATGCCGGTCTGCGGCGCTGGCTGGAGGCCGCCGGCCTGCACCTGCTGGTGCTGACCCTGGGGGCGGAGGTGCGCTACTGGCTCTACGACGGGGCCATCTTCCAGCGCCATTACGGGCTCACCGAGGCGGCCATCAACGCCTCCCTGTGGACCGCCATGGCCCTCACCTATCACCACCGCGCCCGCCACAGCACCGGCCTTGAGGGCTTCTATCGCGGCTGTTCCCGCATTCTCCTGGTGCTCGGCGCTGGCAGTTACGCGCTCGCCGCCACCACCCTCAACCCGTTGTGGAGCGGCGAGGCGGTGGCGCCCACGCCGGTCATCAATGTTCTCCTGCTGGCCTACGGGCTGCCGGTGGTGATGGCCCTCGCGGTGGCGCTGTATCACGAGGGGCGCTGGCGTCCCGCCGCCTTGGCCACCGCCGGCGCCGGCTTGCTGCTGTTCGCGACCCTGGAAATCCGCCACCTGTGGCAGGGGGCGGTGGCGCTCCATCTGCCCACCGGCAACGGGGAGCTCTACAGTTATTCCGCGGTCTGGTTGCTGCTTGCGGTGGCGGCGCTGATCGCCGGCGGGCTGTGGCGCTGGCGGGGGTTGTATCGGGCGGGGATGGCGCTCCTCGCGGTGGTGATCGCCAAGATCTTCCTGGTGGACATGGCGGGCCTCGCGGGGCTGCTGCGGGTGGCGTCGTTCATGGGGCTCGGCCTCGCCCTGCTGGGTCTTGCCTGGCTCCATCGCCGCTTTGGCGGGGCCGCCCCGGGGGCCTGAGGGCCGCTGCCCTCAGGCGGGCCTGTCCGGCGGCGGGCCTTCCCCGGCCCGGGCCTCCCGGTCGAGGGCCATTTCGTGCATCAGGAAGTAGTTGAGGGCGGTGCGGATCACCACGATGGCGGCGAGCTTGCCGATCTGGTCCCAGCTCGGCGCCACCGCCGTGGAGAGGATGTCCGCCCCCAGCTGGAACTCCAGGGCCAGGGACAGGTAGCGGGCAAGGGTCAGGCGCACGGCGCGGAAGTTGTCGCCGTTGTGGCCAACCAGCACCTTCACGCACATGGCCACCGCGATCACCACGCCGATGGCGATCACCAAGGCGCCCATCACCTCGATGGCGAGCTTGAGCCAGGCCACGGCGTTGACCACCAGCTGCTCCGCCTGGTGGATGCTCAGGTCGCCGTCGGCGGCGGGGGGGATCAAGGATTTCATCGGCGGCACCGGGGATGGCTACGGCGCAAGCATGCCACGGCGCCCCGCCCCCTCGCCAGCGCCGACACACCGCTGTCATCACCAGCGCCTACGCTGCCCCCCCGGCGATTCACCCCGAATTGCCATGGCAACGCGACCGCAACCTGTGCGCCAGGGTCGGCCCCGGATCGCTGTCGCCATCGGTCTGGTGTTTTTTCCATGATGAACTGGAACCCCGCTCTGCCCGTTGCCCACGGCAACCCGGAGGCACTGGTTATGGCGTTGATGACTGAGCAGCGGCTGGACGTGCATTTTCAGGCGATCCTCGATATGACCGGCGGCGCCGTGCTCGGCTACGAGGCCCTGGTGCGCTGCGCCCCCGACAGCCCCTTCGACGGCCCCGAGGCGCTGTTTCGCGCCGCTTCCGCCGGGGAGCGGCTGGAGGAACTCAACAGTCACTGCCTGGCCCTCGCCCTTGCCCGCTTCCAGGCCCTCGACCTGCCCGGCAAGCTGTTTCTCAACACCACCCCCGACAGCCTGCTGCTGGTGGGGGAGCTGTTGGCGGGCACGGCCCTGGCGATGCAGCCCGGGCGGGTGGTGCTGGAGGTGTCGGAGAAGTACCCCTTCCGGGACATCGCCGCCATCGGCGAGCGGGTCGGCCGCGCCCGGGCCCAGGGGATCGAGGTCGCCCTCGACGACCTCGGGGCCGGCTACTCCGGGCTCAAGACCTGGTCCCTGGTGCGCCCGGACTTCGTCAAGCTCGACCGCCACTTCATCACTGATATCCACCGCGACGGGGTCAAGCGGGAGTTCGTGCGCTCCATCTCCGAGATCGCCCGGGGCCTCGGCTGCCGGGTGATCGCCGAGGGCATCGAGCGGGAGGAGGAGCTGGCGACCCTGCGGGCGCTGCAGGTGCGCTACGGCCAGGGCTACCTGCTCCACCGCCCGGAGGCGGAGCCCCGCGCCTGCTTCGCGGGGCTCGACCTGGCCGCCGGCCGGCCCCCCACCCTGGCGCGGCCCGCCGAGACCGTCGAAGCGATCATGGCCTGGGTGCCGCCCCTGCGCCCCGCCACCCACGCCGACCAGGTCAACCAGCTGTTCCGCGACAACCCCGGCGTGAATGCCCTGCCGGTGGTGGAGGACGGCATCCCGGTGGGTATCGTCGGCCGCCGGCAATTGATGGAGCGGTTCTCGGCGCGCTACGCCCACGATCTCAACTGGCGCAAGCCGATCCGCCTGTTCGCCGCCAACAACCCCCTGGTGGTGGATTGCCAGACCCCCATCCACGAGGTGTCGCGGCGCATCACCGACAGCGACGCCTGGGATATGAACATGGATTTCATCATCACCCGGGAGGGGCGCTACGCCGGAGTGGGGCGCACCGCGGCGCTGCTCAAGCACCTCACCACCCTGCAGATCCGCAATGCCCGCCACAGCAACCCCCTCACCCAGCTGCCGGGCAATGTGCCGATCTACGAGCAGATCGATGAGCTGCTCGGGGCCGGCGCCGACTTCCGCCTCGCCTACATCGATATCAACGACTTCAAGCCCTTCAACGACCACTACGGCTACAGCCTCGGGGACGAGGTGATCCGCTGCCTCGCCGCCGCCGTCCTCGCCGCCACCCACCCGGGCGGGGATTTCGTCGGCCATATCGGCGGCGACGACTTCGTGGTGCTGTTCCGGGGCGATGGCTGGCGGGTCAAGTGCGAGGCCATTGTCGAGCACTTCAGCCGCCACAGCCTCGCGCTCTACGCCCCGGAGGATCTGGCGGCCGGTGGCGTGCCCGGCGCCGACCGGCGCGGGGCGCGGGCGGGGCGCTCCCTGCTGTCCCTGGCGGTGGGTGTGGTCAACCCCGATGCCCGCGCCTGTCACTCCCACCACGACGTGGCGTCCCTGGCCGCCGAGGCCAAGCACGAGGCCAAGCGGCGCGGCGGCAACCAGGTGTTCGTCAGCGAGCGGCGGGTCCCCGCGAGGCGCTTTGGCGACGGCGCGGAGGAGCGCGCCCGCCGGGATCTGTTCGACATCGGCGGCTGAGGGGGGCTGTCAGCGCCGGGGCGGAAAGCGCCACCAGGCCGCCAGCACCGCGAGGCCGAACAGGCTGTAGGCGGCGATGAACACCCAGGGCGGGGCGTCGTAGTAGAGCAGCCGCCCCAGCCAGTACTGGATGAAGCCGCCGCCGTGGGTGTCCTCCCCGGCCCGGGCCCGCAGCCACAGTTCCAGCGCGGTGAGGGGGCAGCGGGCGCCGAGCCAGGCCTCCGCCGTCACCACCGCGATGGCGGCGAGATGGGCGATGCGAAAGGCGAGGCCATTGACCCACCCCCAGCCCCGCAGGTTGCCGGCGATGATCGCCACCAGCCCGCCCACCACGAACACCACAAAGGCGACGTGGAGGATCAGGATACCGTCCGCCAAGAGGGCGTAGTGGAGGGATCTGGGCATGGTGGGTCACTGTTGCGCTGTGTTGCCTCGGCGCCAGTCTGGTGAATACCGAGGGCGGCGGCAAGCATTGTCGGGGATGGGGGCGTTGTGCCACTCTTCGGGGATAACCCATAACAGCTCCCCAGGACGCCCCCATGACAACACACATCGATACCCGGCAACTCTTCGATCTCAGCGGCCAGCTGGCCATCGTCACCGGCGCCGCCGAGGGCATCGGCAACGGCATCGCCCGCCACCTCGCGGCGGCGGGGGCGCTGGTGGTGATCGCCGACATCAACCGGGAGGGTGCGGAGGCGGCGGTCGAGGCCATCGTCGCCGGCGGTGGCCGGGCGCGGGCCTACGACCTCGATCAGTCCCGGGAGGAGAGCGTGGTGGCGCTGGTGGCGGCGGTGCGCCGCGACCTCGGCCCCATCCATATCCTGGTCAACAACGCCGGGCTGGTGGACGAGGCGCCCCTTGTCGATACCACGGCGGCGCAGTGGGACCGGCTCCACCAGGTCAACCTGCGGGGGGCCTTCCTGTGCCTTCGGGAGGTGGCCCGGGTCATGGTGGCGGACGGGGTCGCGGGGCGCATCATCAATGTCTCCTCCATCGGCTCCCTGCACCCGGTGTCGCCGGGCATCGCCGCCTACAGCGCCACCAAGGGCGGCATCAACAGCCTCACCCGCAACGCCGCCCAGGAGCTGGTGGGCAGTGGCATCACCGTCAACGCCGTGCTGCCGGGCGGGGTGATCACCGACGGCCAGTTGCGGCGCCAGCGCAAACCCATCGACCCCGCGCAACTGGCCCGGCTGGCGCCCCCGACGGGCCGCCACCTCACCCCCGAGGACATCGGCCTCGGGGTGCTGTTCTTCGCCTCGCCCGCCGCCGGGCAGATCACCGCCCAGCTGCTGGCGGTGGACGGCGGCACCCTCAACGCCTGATCAGGCCTTGTTGCCGAACACCCCGGCCACCGCCGCCCCGGTGGCCAGTGCCCGGGCCCGGCGCTGGGCCATCAGTTCCCGCCAGTTGTCCCGCTCGGGCCCGGCGGGGAAAGTCAGGCAGGGCCCTTCGGGCAGGGCTTCGAGGGCCATGCGCACCGCATCCCGGGGGGCGAAGACGTTGGGGATCTGCCCCGAGTCCACCCGATCCCCGGCCACTCGCCGCAGGGCCGGGGTGTCCATCACCGGGGCGGCGACATTGAGGACATCGACCCCCTTCGACCGGTAGTCCACCCACAGGGCCTCCGCCAGGTTGAGGCTGAAACCCTTGCAGGCGGAGTACACCGAGGCCCGGGCGGTGCCCCCGAGGCCGGTGCCGGAGCCCATCAACAAAAGGCCGCCCCGCCCCCGTTCGAGCATGGCGGGCGCCAGGCCGTGGCAGATTTCCAGGGGCGTGTGAATGTTGATGTTGATCAGCCCCTGCCAGTCCGCCAGGGGGCGTTCGACAAAGGGAATGCCGCCGCTGCCGCCGCCGGCGTTGGCCACGTACAGGCCAATCTCCAGGTCCGCCACGGCGGCGCGGATGGCGAGGCCGGCCCCCGGCGCCGACAGATCCTGGACAACCACCCGGGTGGCCACCGCGTAGTCGTCCTCCAGGCGCCGGGCGAGGGCCTTCAGGGCCTCCTCGCGGCGCGCCACCAGCACACAGTTGAGACCCACCTCCGCCAGTTGCAGGGCGAATTGCTCGCCGGTGCCGTCGGAGGCGCCGCCGATCAGGGCCCAGGGGCCATAATGGCGGCGGAAGTGGTCGGGGTTGTTGATGGAGCGGTCGTTCATGGGGAATCCCTCGCTGAGTTTATGGAGGCAGTGTAATCCCTGGCCGCGCCCAAGGTTAACCGCGCCGCGATGGCAATGGCCGCCTCGCTGTATTAGGCTCAGGGTCACCAATCACCCAATGTCGTAACCAGGAGAAGCCCATGGCCGCCAGCAACAGCGACAAGTCCCCCCGGGAGCAGGAAGTGGACGCCGGCAAGGAAGCGGTGCTCGCCGCCTACAACAATCTGCTGGAGGCCACCGAGCACTTCAAGCAGGCGGCCCGGGCCGCCGGCCTCGACCTTCGCCAGGAGGCCGGGGAGCAACTCGTCAAGGGCCGCGACAAGGCCGTCGCGGTGGGCCAGGAGGCCAGCGACTACGTCCACCAGAAGCCCCTCCAGGCCCTCGGCCTCGCCTTTGTGGCCGGTCTGCTGTTGGCCCAGGTATTTGGCCGCCGATGAGCGACATCCCCGAGGCGTCCACGTCTCCCGCCGACGGACCCACAGCGCCCCCGCCCCCGGGGGAGCTCGATGCCTGGCTGGGGATGCTGCGCCAGGCCGCGGCGGCGGGGGCCACCCTGTCGTCCCTCGCCGGGCTCGAACTGCGCCTGGCGCTGGCGGACGGCCGTCGCCTGCTGTTGCTGGGGCTGCTGATCCTGCCTTTGGCGGGGCTTGCCTGGCTCGGCTTCTCGGCACTGGTGGGCTGGTGGGTGTGGCAGGCCCTGGACGCGGTCACCCACGGGCTGCTGGCCTTTCTCGCCCTGCAACTCGGCGCCCTGCTGGCGGTGATCCTGGCTTGCCGGCGCTATGCCGCCAGCCTGTCCCTGCCCGCCACCCGGCGCCATCTGCGGGCCTTGATGGAGGGCGCGGGCGATGGCGCGAAGCCGGCTGATCGCTGAGATCAACGCCCTCGACCAGCGCCTCGCGGCGGAGCGGGGGGTACTGGCGAGCCAGGGGCGGGCGCGCATCGACCGCCTCGGGCGGGTGGCGCCCCTGTGGTTGCTGGGGGGCGGGCTGCTGGCGGGGCTGGTGGTGGGGCGCCTGGCGTCCCCCGCCGGGGCCGGGGCTCGGGGGTTCTTGCTGGGGGGAATGCAACTGTGGCGCCTTTCCGGGGGCGTGCTCGCGCTGCTTGCCGCGAGGCCCCCGGGGGGCTGAAGCGCCACCGCGGGGGTGGGGCCTTGGCCCGGTCTTCGCGACACGCCGTGAATACGTCCCTGTAGGCTCCCAAGCAGCATCCCTGCTGCATACGGCGATTCAGGACGCGGGATCTGCCCTAGTTGGCGGGCCTCGCGGCAACCACCTGGGTGCGGTACTTGGCCAGTTCGCCCCGCTCGGCGATGGCGATCCGGGTCTTGACCACCGCCTGCTGGCCGGGGCCCAGCTGGGACGGCCCCGGGAGGGTGGTGACGTTGCCCATCATGAAGCTGTTGACCATTTCCCCCAGCTGCACCTGGACGCCGGTCACCGCCAGGGCGCTGTTGTTCCGAATCACCAGCCACAGGCGGCCGTCGTCCCCCAGGTAGGGGGTGCTGGAAATGTACTTGTGGGGCGTCTCGGCCATTTCCAGGTGCACCAGCCGCGACTGGGCCTTCTTGCCGAGGGCGCCGCTGGACTGGGCCGCCTGCTGGTAGTAACCAATGGCCTTGGCCCTGTCGCCACCGGCGTCGGCGTTCTGGCCGAGGTAGAAGGCGGAGGTGGTGGTGGGCAGCAGCTGGTGGCTCTTTTCCAGGTCCGGCATCGCCTCCCGCACCCGGCCGCTCTCGTAGCGCAGCACGCCCCGCGCCAGGTGGTGGCTGAAGTAGGCGGGGTTGCGGCTGATGGCGGCGCTGAAATCCTGCTCCGCCCGGGCCTTTTCGTCGAGCATGCTCCAGGCGTGGCCGCGCAGCTCCCAGAAGGCGCCGTCCCGGGGCTGGAGCTTGATGGCCCTGTCCAGGTGGCTGATGGCGGTTTTCCCGTCCTTGTTGTTGAGGGCCTTGATGGCCTCGGTCTGGGCGTCGTAGGCGGGCTTGTCGCGCTTGAGCTGGGCGATGCGCCGCTGGTAGACGTCCCGGTTGCGCAGGCCCCCGGCCCCCAGCTGGGCGGCCTTCTCCCGGTTGCGGTTGACCCGCTCCTGGGACGGCGGGTGGCTGGCGAACAGGCCGCTCAGGAAGTCCTGCTGGCGGCTGGCATTGAGCTTGACGAAGGTCTCCTGCAGTTCCACCGCCCCGAGGGGGTCGTAGCCGGCGCGCTTCATGTAGTCCATGCCGTAGGCGTCGGATTCCAGTTCGTCGTCGCGGCCGTAGCGGGCCATCCACGCCTGGCCGCCCAGTTGCGCGGCGATGCCGCCGAGATTGCCGTAGCCGGCGCTCTGGGCCGCCACCCCGGCCACCTGGGTGCCGACGTTGACCAGCACCCCCCGGGACATCTGGCTCGCCCCGTGGCGGGCGGCGGCGTGGACGATCTCGTGGGCGAGCACGGCGGCGAGCTGGGATTCATCCTCCAGGTGCAGCAGCAGGCCGGTGTTGATGGCGATCTTGCCCCCCGGCAGCGCCCAGGCGTTGGGCACCGGGTTGTTGAGCACCACGAATTCATAGGGCAGGCCGGTGCGGTCGCTCACCGCCGCCAGCTTGCGGCCGACGCCGGCCACGTAGTTCTGCAGCTCCGGATCGATGTAGTAGCGGCCTCCCTGGGACTGCTGGGAGGGCTGGTACTGCTGGGCGCCGATGGCGATCTCCTGCTCGGGGGAGATCAGCGACAGCTCGCTTTTGCCGGTGACCGGATTGACGGCGCAACCGGTGGCGAGGGACAGCAGGGCGAGCAGGGCAAGGAGGGCGAGGCGGTTGGCGTGGGACACGGCGATACAGTCTCCGTCGGTGGGCTTGCGGGGAATCACAGGGCCATCATAGACCATAAAAGGCGGCGCGGATTCCGCACCCGGCGCTTGCGGGGCTGCCTTGCATTCGCCCTCCGTTGCCAACACACTGCCGCCACGACAACGTCAGAGGAGGCCGCCATGTCGCCACCCCCCAACGCCCCCGGGCGCCCCCGCCGGGTGGCGCGCGTCCTGCTCGCCTTTGCCGCCGCGGTGCTCGCCACCTACCTGCTGGCCTCGGTGTTGCAGACGGCGTTCGTGCTCCTGGGGCTCAGGGACGCCGGTGCCCGGTTCAGCCCGGGGGTGGTGCTGACCACGGTGCTCCACGACCTCCACGGCCTCGCCTTCAATGCCCTGTTCGTGTCCTACCCGCTGCTGATCGCCGCCGGGCTCGCCGTGGCCTTCCCGGTGGCGGCCCTGCTGCGGCGCTGGACCGGCGCTGGCCGGCGGCTGCTCTACCCCCTCGCCGGCGCCGCCATGATGGGCGCCATGCTGGCCCTGTCCCGGGTGGTGTTCTACGGCATTACCCTCTACGCCGGCAGCCGGGGCGCCTGGGGGCTCGCCGGGCAGATGCTCGCCGGCGCCCTCGGCGGCCTGGCCTTTGCCCTGGTTCTGGAGGCCGCCATCCCCCACCGTCCCCCCGCCGAGGAGTCGTCGCCATGATGTCCCGCCATGCTCGCCATCGCCGCTCTCTCCGCCCCTGGCTGGCCGTTGCCGCCCTGGCCCTGGCCACCGCCTGTTCCGCCGCCGACGACCCGCGGGTCGAAACCTGGGTGGAGGGCCTGCGCCAGCCCTACAGCATCGCCTTTCTGCCCGGTGGCGACCTGTTGGTGACGGAGAAATCCGGCGCCCTGCGCCTGGTCCGCGGCGGCCGCCTGCTGGCGGAGCCCGCGGCGGTGATGGCGGATATCCACACCGCCAGCCAGGGCGGCCTCACCGACGTGGTTCTCCACCCCGACTTCGCCGCCAACCGCCTGGTGTACCTGGCCTACTCCGGCGGCAATGCCCGGGCCAACGGCACCCGGGTGGCCCGGGGCGAGCTGGTGGGCGACAGGCTGGTAAACCTCACCGAGATCTTCCGCGCCCGCCCCGACAAGGACACCGGCGCCCACTTCGGCGGGCGCCTCGCCTTCCTCCCGGACGGCACCCTGCTGGTCACCGTGGGCGACGGCGCCCAGTACCGGGAGAAGGCCCAGGACCTCACCAGCATGCTGGGATCCGTGATCCGCATCGATGAAAACGGTGGCGTGCCCGCCGACAACCCCTTTGTCGGCCGCGACGATGCCCGCGCCGAAATCTGGAGCTACGGCCACCGCAACCCCCAGGGCCTGGTGGTGGATGCGAAGACCGGTGCGGTGTACGCCACCGAGCACGGCCCCCGGGGGGGCGACGAGCTCAACCGGCTCGAGCCCGGCAACAACTACGGCTGGCCCCTGGCCACCCATGGCGTCGACTACACCGGCGCCGCCATCACCCCTTATACCGAGTACCCGGGCACCGTGCCGCCCCTCACCCACTGGACCCCGTCCCTCGCCCCCTCCGGCCTCGCCCAGTGCCGGGGCTGCCTGTGGCCCGATTGGGAAGGTGACCTGTTCGCCGGGATGCTGAAGGGCACCCAGGTGCAGCGGGTGCGCCTCGGGGCCGACGGCACCGTGGCCCGGGAGGCGCTGTTCGAGGACATCGGCGAGCGCATCCGCGATGTCCGCTTCGGCCCCGACGGCGCCCTCTACCTGGTCACCGACAACGTCGCCGGCCGGGTATTGCGCATCACCCCCGCCGCCCCCTGAGCCGCAAACCGCCCCGCCGCAAGGTTTTGCCAGCCATGACCAACCGCTTCACCCTCGCCCTGTTCGCCGCCCTCGCCGTCACCCTGGGGGCCCACGGCGAGGCGCCCCGCCTCGACGAGGTGATCATCACCGCCACCCGGGTGCCGGAAGCCGCCGCCGAGCTGATCGGCAACAGCGCCGCCATCGACGGCGACGCCCTGGCGATGACCGCCCACGTCCATATCCAGGAGGCCCTGGCGCGGCTGCCCGGAGTGGGCATCCACCGCAACAACGGCCAGGAGTACCTGCCGGCGATCCGCTCCCCGGTGCTGTCCGGGGCCGGCGCCTGCGGCAGCTTCCTGATGGCCGAGGACGGCATTCCCCTGCGCCCGGCGGGCCTTTGCAATGTCAACGAACTGTTCGAGGCCCACAGCGAGGCGGCCGCCCGCATTGAGGTGATCCGCGGCCCCGGCAACGCCCTGTATGGCTCCAACGCCCTCCACGGGGTGGTCAACGTGATCGGCCCGGCGGCGTTCGATCGGGACTGGCGCCTCGGCCTCGAGGGCGGCCCCCACGATTACGGGCGCCTGCGCCTCCGGGGCGGCGGCGAAGATCTTGCCGTCGCCTTCACCGCCAGCCGCGATGGGGGCTACCGGGACGACTCGGGGGTGGACCAGCAGAAGCTGAGCCTCGCCCACCGCCACCGGGGCGGGGGCGTGGACATCACCAGCGGCCTCACCGCCGTCAACCTCAACCAGGAGACCGCCGGCTTCGTGGAGGGCCCTGGGGCCTACCGGGACCGCTCCCTGTCCCGCACCAATCCCAACCCGGAGGCCTACCGGGACGCCCGCGCCGCGCGCCTCTGGACCCGGGTGGCGGACGCCGGCGAGCGCCCCGGCTGGGTGGTTACCCCATACGCCCGCTGGAGCGAGATGGCGTTTCTCCAGCACTTTTTGCCGGGCCAGCCCCTGGAGGAGAACGGCCAGCGCAGCGCCGGGGCGCAGGCCGCCCTCTACCGCCACGGCGATGACAGCCGGCTCATCGCCGGTGTCGACGGGGAGCTCAGCCGGGGCTGGCTGCGCCAGGGCCAGGACAGCCCCACGGAGGGCTCGCCCCTGCTGCGGGAGACCATCCCCGTGGGCCGCCACTACGACTACCGGGTCGCCATCTGGCAGCTGGCGCCCTTCGTGCAGTGGGACTGGTCCTTCGCGCCCGACTGGAGGCTGTCCGCAGGGGTGCGCTACGAGCACATGGCCTACGACTACGACAACCGCATGATCGCCGGCCGCACCCGGGAGGACGGCACCCCCTGCGGCTTCGGCGGCTGCCGCTACAGCCGCCCGGCGGACCGCAAGGACCGCTTCGACAACCTCTCCCCGAAACTCGGGCTGCTCTATCAGCTGGCGGCGGACCACCAGCTGTTCGCCACCCTGGCGCGGGGTTTTCGCGCCCCCCAGGGGGTGGAACTGTACCGCCTGGAGCGGGCGCAACAGGTGGCGGACCTGGATTCGGAACGGCTCGACAGCCTGGAGATCGGCGCCCGGGGCGCCAGCGGGCGGCTGCGCTACGAGGTCACCGCCTACGCCATGGCCAAGGACAACCTGATCTTCCGCGACACCGACTTCTTCAACGTCAGCAACGGCGAAAGTGAGCACCGGGGGCTGGAGCTGGCGCTCCACTACCGGGTGACGGACGCCGTCGATCTCAACCTCGCCGCCACCGCTGCCCGCCACCGCTACGCCTACAGCGAGGTCCTCGGCGGCGTGGATATCGACGGCAACGACGTGGACACCGCGCCCCGCCATTTCGCCACCGCCCAGCTGGGCTGGAACCCCGGCGACAGCGCCCGCCTGGAGCTGGAATGGCTGCGCATGGGCAGCTACTACACCGACCCGGAGAACCGCCACCGCTACGGCGGCCACGACCTCTTCCACCTTCGGGGGCGGTGGGCGCCGACTCCCCGGCTCGAACTCTCGGCGCGGCTGGTGAACCTGTTCGATGCCCGCTACGCGGAGCGCGCCGACTTCACCAGCTTCGGCGGCGACCGCTACTTCCCCGGGGAGCCCCGGGGACTTTACCTCGGGGTCGATCTCGCCCTTTAGGGGGTGGCGACGATCCTGTCCCGCCCCTCCCCCTTGGCCCGGTAGAGCCGCCCGTCCGCCGCCGTCAGGAGCCCCTCGATACCCTCGCCCTCGCTGGCGTCCACCACCCCGATGCTGAGGGTGAGGTGGGCCTCCCCGCCGCCGAGGCCGGTGTCCATGGCCGCCACCGCGGCGAGGATGCGGGTGAGGGCGGGCAGGGCGGCGGCGGTGGTGGTTTCCGGCAGCAGGATGGCGAACTCCTCGCCGCCGATCCGCGCCACCGTGTCGATATCCCGGCAATTGTCCCGGAGGGTGCGGGCGATGGCCTGCAGCACCCGGTCGCCGGCCTGATGGCCGTGGCGGTCGTTGATGCGCTTGAAGTGGTCGATGTCGAGGATGGCGAGGGCGAAGGGCCGCCCGGTGCGCTGGGTGCGGTTGTACTCGTCCCCCAGGGCCTTCATCAGGGCGCGGCGATTGGCCAGGCCCGTCAGTGAGTCGTGGAGCGCCGCCTCCTGCCAGCGCTGGCGGGAGCTGTCGGAGGCCAGCAACTCCCGGTAGTACAGGCACAGGCTCAGGGTCACGTAGGTCATGGTGAACACAAAGCCCATCAGCATCGGCCGGGCGCTGGGGTCGTTGGCGGGCACGCAGGGGCCCTGCACTTCGGTGGACGCCGCTATCAGCCCCACCACCGTGGCCAGCAGCCCCAGCAGCGCCCCGGGGGCGCCGGCCTTGAACACCAGCATCAGCAGCACCGGCAGGATGAAGAACACCATGCCACTCAGGCCCTTGCCGGTCACCGCCAGCAGCCCGGTGTTGGTGGCGAGGGCGGCCAGGATCCAGCCCCAGGTGGCGAGCCCCCGGGGCGGGGATTCCCGCCACAGCTGATAGAGGGGCCACACCAGGAGAATACCGAGCACCTGGGCCAGCACCCCGTTGGCGGCGACCCGCGCGGCGCTGGCGGCGATGATATGGCCCGCGGCCATGAGGTTGAGGGTGGCGATGCCCGCCCCCACCAGCGCCGGCAACAGGCAGACATAGACGGTGAACGGCCCGAGATCCCGCGCCCGGCCAAGAGCCCCCCCGAGCCCGGCGCGGAACGCCCAGGCGGCGAGACAGGGCACCAGGCCATCCCCCAGGGCGGCGACGGCGGCATGCAGCCAGGGCGATGGACCCATGCCGTCCGCCAAAAGAGGTGGCCCCCGCACCGCAAAGCTCGCCAGGGCGATCAGCGGCAGCGCCCGCCAGCCGCCCCCCATGGCCATGATCAAGCCGGCGCCGGCGGGCAGCCACAACAGGGTGATGTTGGCCGGGTGCAGGGTGAGCAGCCCGGTGCCCAGCAGCGCGCCGAGATAGTAGGCCCCCGCCAGCACCAGCAGCCAGGGCAGCGCCAAGCGGTTGAGATCAGACCGAGGATCCATGCCGGCTACCGCGCGGTGTCGTTATGTCGGCCCCGAATATATCGGCTTTGTGCCATTGGCGGGAAGCGCAAAATCGCCGCCCCCGGCCCGCTATTCACTTTTCGCGGCGGCTTCTCTAAGGTTGGGCCCCTGCCCTTGCCTCGGAATATCCATGCTGATCGTCATCTCCCCCGCCAAGACCCTCGATTACGACTCCCCCATCAAGGTCCGCGACCACAGCCAGCCCGATTTTCTCGACGATGCCGAGGCCCTGATCGGCGAGTTGCGGGCCCTGAGCCCGCCGGAGGTCTCCACCCTCATGGGCATCAGCGACAAGCTCGGTGCCCTCAACGCCGGCCGCTACCAGGACTGGACGCGCCCCTTCACCGAGGCCAACGCCCGCCAGGCGATCCTCGCCTTCAAGGGGGACGTCTACACCGGCCTCGCCGCCGACCGCCTCGATGCCCGCGACCTCAAATGGGCGCAAAAGCACCTGGCCATCCTCTCCGGCCTCTACGGCCTGCTCAAACCCCTCGACCTGATGCAGCCCTACCGCCTCGAAATGGGCACCCCCTTCGCCAACCGCCGGGGCAAAAACCTCTACGAATTCTGGGGCGAGCGCATCACCCTCGCCCTTAACCAGCGGCTCGCCCGGGACAAACCCGGCCAGCGGGTGCTGATCAACCTCGCCTCCCAGGAGTACTTCAAGGCGGTGATACCCCAAAAGCTCGACGCCGAGATCATCACCCCGGTGTTCAAGGACTGGAAGGGCGGCCAGTACAAGATCATCAGCTTCCACGCCAAGAAGGCCCGGGGCATGATGGCCGGCCACATCATTCGCCAGCGTCTCACCGACCCGGAGGCCATCAAGGGCTTCGACGGCGGCGGCTACCGCTACAACCCCGCCATGTCATCGCCCCGGGAATGGGTGTTCCTGCGGGACGGGGGCGACGAGTGAAACCCTTCTCCCAGGCCTGCGCCAACAACCAGGGCCCCATCCTCGCGGTGCTCGAACGGGTTTTCGCCCCCTGTCGCGGGGTGCTCGAAATCGGCAGCGGCACCGGGCAGCACGCCGTCCACTTCGCCCCCCGCCTGGCCCACCTCCACTGGCAGACCAGCGACCTGGCCCACAATCACCCGGGTATCAACGCCTGGATCGACGAATACCCCGCCCCCAACCTGGCCCGGCCCCTCGTCCTCGACGTTGAGCGCGGCCCCTGGCCGGAGGGCCCCTTCGACGCCATTTTCTCCGCCAACACCTGCCACATCATGGCCTGGTCGGCGGTGGCGGCGATGTTCGCCGGCATCGGTCGCGTCGCCGCGCCCCGGGCGGTGATCGCCCTCTACGGCCCCTTCAAGTACGGCGGTGCCTTCACCACCGACAGCAACGCCCGCTTCGACGCCCAGCTCAGGGCCAGCGCCCCCCACCAGGGCATCCGCGACATCGAGGCCATTGTCGACCTTGCCCGGGGAGAGGGATTTTCACTGGTTGAGGACAACCCGCTGCCGGCCAACAACCAGCTGCTGGTGTTTACCCGGCCTTGAAGGGCAGCAACTCCGCCGCCTCTTCCCGGTAGCGATCGACGTTGGCCTCCTCTTCCCGGAGGAAGCGGGCCACCGCCTCGGCGAAGCTCGGGTGCGCGATCCAGTGCAGGGAGTGGGTGGCCACCGGGGTGAAGCCCCGCAGGATCTTGTGCTCCCCCTGGGCACCGGCATCGAATTTTTCGAGCCCCAAGGCGATGGCGAAGTCGATGCCTCTGTAGTAGCACAGTTCGAAGTGGAGAAAGTCGTATTCCCCCTCGCAGCCCCAGTAGCGACCGTAGAGGGTTTGGTCGTCGCGAAAATAAAGCGCGGCGGCCACCGGACGGCCCCCCTTGCGGGCCACCGCCATGGCCACCTGGCCCCCCATGGCCGCGCCGAGGCCGGCGAAAAACTCTGCGCTGAGGTAGCCGGCACCGCCGCTGCGCTTGAGGTAAGTGCGGTGGTAGACCCGGTGGAAGAAGGCCCAGAGGTCGGGGCCGATATCCGTGCCGGTCAGCATCTCGATGGCAAACCCCTGCTCCGCCACCTGGCGTCGCTCGCGGCGGATCATCTTGCGCTTGCGGGAGGCGAGGGCGGCGAGAAAGGCGTCGAAATCCCCGTAGCCCCGGTTGAACCAGTGGAACTGGGTGCCGGTGCGGCGCAGCAGGCGGGGGTCGTCAATGGCCTCCAGCAGGGCCAGCTGGTCGCCGTCGGGGAAGAGGATATGCCAGCCGCTGGCGCCACTCTCCCGGGCCAGCTCGATGGCCTTTGCCACCAGGCGGCGGCTGAGGGCCGGGCGGTCGGCGCCGGGGGCAAAGCGGATGCGCGGGCCGGTGGCGGGGGTGAAGGGAATGGCGGTCAGCAGCTTCGGGTAGTAGGGGAGGCCGTGGCGGCGCCAGGCGTCGGCCCAGGCCCAGTCGAACACGTATTCACCCCAGGAGTGGTCCTTGAGGTAGAGAGGCATGAAGGCCTGCTCCGCGCCGCCCTCGACGATGGCGAGGTGGCTGGGGGTCCAGCCGCTGGTGGGGCCGACGCTGCCGCTGTCTTCGAGGAGGTCGAGAAATTCCCGGCGCAGGAAGGGGTAGTCCACCGCGATGCGCTACGACTGCCAGGGGGCGGGGGCCTTGAACAGGGCCCGGAGGTCGTCCACCGCCCGCCGGCAGAGGCGTTGGTAGCGGGGCCCGTGCCAGCCGCACACAAAGGCGGTGGCGCGCTGCAGCGCGGCGTCGTCCCCGGCCTCCAGGGCGAGGCGCTCCCGGGCCACGTCGAGGTCGTGGATGAAGCCGAGGGCGTCCTGGGCCCTTGCCATCACTTTCAGGTAGCGGGCGAGGGGCTTCCCCGCCAGCAGCGGGGCGAGGAACTCCAGGTTGTAGCGCAGCTGCTTGAGGGCGATGCGCAGGGCGTGGAGGGGGGCCGGCTCCAGGCCCCGCGCCGCCCGCAGGCGCTTGGCCACCCGCTTGGCCACCACATCCAGCTGGAGGCGGGCAAAGGCGCCGAGGTCCACGGCGCCGATCAGGTTGTTGGTGGGCAGGGTGTCGAGGGCAATGGCGAAGTCGAGCAGCAGCCGTCCCTGCCGGGCGCTGTCGAGGGCGCCCCGTCCCTCCGAGCGGGCGGCCTCCCGGGCGCTGGCGATGCGGGCGGCGAGCCTGCCGAGGGCGGCGATCTCGGCGTCGGTGACCCCCGCCACCGGGGCGATGATCTGGTCCGCCAGCACGTCCAGGTCGCGGGTATCGCCGACGCTGGCGGCGTTGTCCCGCAACAGCGCCCGCCACTGGCTGACCATCCCGGCGGGCAGGGCGGGGGCGAACAGGGCGATCAGGGAGCGCAGCCGGCGCTGGGATACCCGCAGCTGGTGGACGAACTCCGGGTCGTCCCCCGCCGCGGCCCCCGCCACGTTGGCCTGCCAGTGGCGCAGGCCGCCGGCGGCGAGGGCGCGAAACGCCTCCACCGGGGACTGGCCCGGGTCGAGGGGCGAGGGGGCGGTCTTCGCCGGGGACGGCGCCAGCCCCGCGAACAGCCGGTAGCCCCGCTCCGCCTTGCTGGTGTCGAGGGGCAGCAGCGGCAGGGTTTCCGCCAATTGCCGGGCGAAGTGCAACAGGTCGAGGGGCGTACCCGCCGCCAGTTCCAGTTCCAGCTCGCAGATCCCCTCCCGGGCCTCGTCACAGACCAGTTCGCCGGTGTCGATCATCACCAGGATGCGGGTGTCGGCGTCCGGCTGGTGGACCCGGGTCTCGCGCCGGAAGCGGGTGCTGAACAGGGGCACCAGGTCGTCCCTGTGGCGCGCCAGGCGCTTGGCCACGGCGGCGTCGTCGATGGCGGAGAAATCGAAGGCGGCGAGGAAGGGTTGCTCCCACTCCGGGCGCTGGCTGAGGCCGCCGGTGGACGGCGCGGCGCATTTCACCGTCTGCCACCAGCGGCGCCCGTGGCGGCGAGTGCGCAGGGCGATGCCGTGGCGTTGCAGGTCGAGGTCCGGGGTGTCGTAGTAGCAGTTGTCGAGGGTGCGGGTGGGGCCGGCCCTGGGGGCGTCGATCAGCAGCGGGTGGCGGCGCAGGGCGGGCAGGGCCGCGCGGGGCAGGCTCAGCTTCAGCTCGATTTCGGTGCCCATGGGGTGCTCCTTAGGGGGAGACCCGCATCCTGCGCAATGGCCGCCCGGGCGTCAAGCCGCCCGGCTGCCCTCCGGGGCGGCGGGGGCGGCGAAGCGGCAGGAGAACACCGAGCCCTTGCCGAGGGTGCTGCGAATCCGCAGGCTGGCGCCGTGGCGGCCGAGCACGTGCTTGACGATGGCAAGGCCGAGGCCGGTGCCCCCGGAGCTGGTGGCGCGGCTGTCGTCGGCGCGGTAGAAGCGCTGGGTGAGGCGCGGCAGGTGGCGGGCGTCGATGCCGACACCGTTGTCCCGCACCCGCACCACCAGGTTGCCGCCCATGGCCCGGGCGTGGATCAGCACATCGCAGCCCTGGGTGTTGTGGCGGATGGCGTTGACGATGAGGTTGGCGAAGGCGCTGTGCAGCTCGCGGTTGTCCCCCTGGGCTACCAGCCCCGGGGGGCAGCGCAGGCGCAGCCGGTGGGTGGCGCCGTGGAGCAGCTGCTGGCCCTCGACGATGGACTTGAGCAGGGCGCTGACATCCACCGCCTGGCGATTGGGGGTGAACTGGCCGGATTCGAGCCGCGACAGCAGCACCAGGTCCTCCGCCAGGGCGCCGAGGCGGCGGGTCTGCTGGTCCATCTGGGTGAGGGCCCGGCGCCAGTGGGGGGGCAGGTTGTCGGCGTCCCCCTGGAGGGTTTCGATGTAGCCGGTCAGCACCGTCAGGGGGGTGCGCAGCTCGTGGGAGATATTGGCCACGAACTCCTTGCGCATCTCCTCCAGGTGGCGCAGCCGGGTGATGTCCCGCACCACCAGCACGATCTCGCCGCGGCCGAAGGTGCCGGCGGAGAACAGCAGCACCCGCTGGGGCTGGAAGGGGGAGGCGAGCTCCAGGGGGTGGCTGAAATCCTGGCCGTTGATGTAGGCGACGAACAGCGGGTGGCGGATCAGGTTGGCGATGTTCTCGCCCCTGTCCGTCTCCCGCAGGTGCAAAAGCCCGGTGGCCACCGGGTTCCACCAGTCCAGGCTGCGGTCGGCGTTGAGCAGCAGCATGCCGTCGTCGAGGGCAGAGGTGATCTGGCGGATGCGCAGGGCGAGGCCGGTGTAGTTCTTCTGGGCCTGGTCGATGCGGCGCTTCAGGCGGTAGAGGTAGTCGGAGATGTCCCCCCAGACGCCGCTCGCCTCCGGTGGCAGGGAATCGTTGTCGGCGGCGAGCCAGGCGTAGAGGCGGTTGATGCGGCTGAGGGTGAAGGCCATGTAGGCGGTGCCCCCTGCCAGGAGGGTGGAGAGGGGGTAGCCGTTGAGCAGCCCAAACGCCAGCAAAAACGCCGCCAGGACGATGATTCGGTAGATCTCGGTGCGCAATCCTTCCTGCACGGCTCGCTCGCTTCAGTCGGGGGTGGTGGCCGGATTCTCGCCTTGCCCCGTGGCAAAGTCGAGACAGGGGCTGGCGGCGAAACCGTCAGCCCGGTGCCAATCGGGTGGAAAAGCGGTAGCCGGCGCCCCGCACCGTCTGGATCAGCTGCTCGTGGCCGTCGATCGACAGGGCCTTGCGCAGGCGGCGGATATGGACGTCGACGGTGCGCTCGTCCATGTAGACGTTGCCGCCCCAGACGTGGTCGAGGATCTGGTCCCGGGAGTAGACCCGATCCTGGTGGCCGAGGAAGAACCCCAGGAGGCGGAATTCCGTCGGCCCCATCACCACCGGCTGGCCGCCGATGGTGACGTGGTGGCTGACCGGGTCGAACACCAGGTCGAGGGCGCTGATCACCTCCTCCGGCATCGGCGGCTGCTTGCGGCGCAGCACCGCCTTGGCCCGGGCGATCAGCTCCCGGGGGGAGAAGGGCTTGGTGATGTAGTCGTCGGCGCCCCCCTCGAGGCCCTGCACCAGATTGTCCTCGTCGGCCTTGGCGGTGAGCATGATCACCGGGATCTTGTCGGTGAGTTCGTCCCGGCGCAGGCGGCGCAGCAGCTCGATGCCACTGGTGACGGGCATCATCCAGTCGAGCAATACCAGGTCGGGTTTGCGGTCGATGATCAGGGCGTGGCCGTCCCGGGCGTTGTCGGCCTGCAGGCACTCAAAGCCCGCCACTTCGAACGCGGTGGCGATCATGTCGCGGATCGCCGGTTCGTCGTCGATGATCAGCACGGTGGGTTCGGTCATGGTTCCATCTGCTCCCGGTGGCGTGTCGATGGCCATTGAATGACGGTGAAATGACAGTAATGTGACAGCGCCGCCCTCAGCCCCCCGCCAGGGCGCGGTCCAGCACCAGGGCGGCGAACAGCGCCACCCCCACGAAGCGGTTGTCCATGAAGGCGCGAAAGCAGGCGTCCCGCTCCCGCCCCCGGGTCAGCCACAGCTGGTGGGCGAAGAGCCCCGCCACCACCGCCACGCCGAGATACCAGGGGGCGCCGAGGCCGAACAGCGCGCCGGTCGCCGCCAGCAACAGCAGCGTCGCCCCCTGCAGGGCGGCGATGATGGCGAGGTCGCGGCGGCCGAAGAGGATGGCGGTGGACTTGACGCCGATCCTGAGGTCGTCGTCCCGGTCCACCATGGCGTAGAAGGTGTCGAACACCACCGTCCAGCACACCACCGCCAGCACCAGTGGCCACAGCCGCCAGGGCAGCTCCCCCGTGGTGGCGGCGAAGGCCATGGGGATGCTCCAGCCCCAGGCGATGCCGAGCACCACCTGGGGCAGGTGGGTGTGGCGCTTCATGAAGGGGTAGAGGGCGATGATCCCGGCCCCCGCCACCGCCAGCAGCACGGTGAGGCCGTTGGTCAGCAGCACCAGGCCGAAGCCGGCGAGGGACAGCAGCACAAAGGTGGCCAGCGCCTCCCAGGGGGCGATCTTGCCGGTGGCCAGCGGGCGGTAGTTGGTGCGCGCCACATGGGCGTCGATATGGCGGTCGGCGTAGTCGTTGATGGCGCAGCCGGCGGCGCGCATCACGAAGCCGCCGGCGATGAAGATCGCCAGCAGGGACAGCTCGGGCACCCCGTCCGCCGCCAGCCACAGGCCCCACAGCGCCGGCCACAGCAGCAGCACCGTGCCCACCGGCTTGTGGAGGCGGGTGAGGTGGACGAAATGGATCAGGCGGCCGTCGGGGGAGAGGATCATGGGTTGTGCTTCCGGTTGTTCAGGGCGTGAAGGCCGGCAGGAAAATCTCCGCCACCAGGAGCGGCTTGCCGTCGAGGTAAAACACCGAGCGCCGCCCCCACAGGCCCGTTCCGGGGGCCGTCACCGGGGCCGGCAGGGTGGCGCCGGCGACGCGGGCCACCGCCACGGGGCCACGGCGCATGCTGTTGTCACTGAACAGCACCTGGCCGAGGGGGCGGTCGTCGAGCTGGCGCAGGCGCCGCTGGGGTCCCGTCAGGGTGGCGAGGGGAATGATGCTGCGGGCGAATACCCAGGGGGCGGATCGGCCCCGCAGGATCACCTCGCGGATCAGCGCCCGGCGCCCGGCGGGCAATCCCAGGGCGCGGGCTTCCGAGGGCGTTGGCCTTGCGACCCGCTGGCGCAGGATCTCGACCCGGAACTGCCCGCCACTCCGGGCCACCAGGCGGCGGGTGAGGGAGCCCCGATCCTCCAGCCAGGGTCGCCAGTCCCCCGGGATCTGGCCCCGGTGGCAGTGGCGGAGAAGCCGCCAGTGGCTGGTGTGGGGGTGGCTGTGGCTGGGCAAGGGATTACAGGGCCATGTATTACAGGACAAGGGGTTTGAGTCTGGTGGCGGATCGAGGCGGCATTGTAGAACAACGGCGCCGGGCGTGGTCAGCCGGGCGGATCACCAGGTGTAGGAGAGGCTCAGGGAGCCGTACTCGTGGTGGCGCGCCTGGCCCTTGAATTCCCGGCTGCGGAACACCTGGCTGTAGGAGATCTTCCACTGCCGCACCAGAAAGCTCACCCCCACCGCCACATCCGCCACCAGGTGCTCCTTGTCGACGCTGTGGCTGTCCCGCCAGCTGTTGCCGTCGAGGAAGATGTCGTTGGCCACCGCGCGGCCGTCCACCGAGACAAAGCCGTGCAGGCCGTGGAGCCACTTGTCGCTCGGGTAGAGGCGGATATCCCCGGCCCCCGGGGCGCTGTTGTCGCCGGCGGGGCGGATCGCCGAGGTGCCGAAATCCTCTGGGAGGTCCCAGCCGAGGCGGTATTCGCCCCCGACGTTGAGGTAGCTGGCGACGTTGCCGAGGGCGGCGCCGGCATGGCTGATGAAGTCGTGCTGAAGGCCCCCGGGCAGGGGTTGGTCGAACAGCCGCAGTTTGTTTTCGTACACCAGTTGCAGGGTGGGCTCGTTGCGCAGCTGGTTGTCCCAGCCGTTGAACTTGTCGATGTCGCGCAGCCCGTGGATGGCGTCCTGGGCCTCTTCGCCCAAGGCAGCGGGGCCCACCACACCGAGGTTGACCTCCACCGAGTCGAGGCGGTCGGCGGTGCGGGCGTGAAAGCCGAACCCGAGGTAGAGGTAGCCGGCGTAGGGGCGGTCGTCGACGATCAGTTCGCGGGGCTCGGGGTCGCCGGGGGTGTACATCAGCTGGCCGAGGCTCACCACCAGGTTGCGGGTCAGGCCGTCGCGGAAGTCGAGCAGTTTGTCGAGCCGCTCGTTGATGCGGTTGACCAGCGCCGGTACCGCCGGGTCGTCTCGGTAGGAGCTGAGGTTGGGGGAGACGAAGGACAGGCGGATGCCGTTGGTGTAGTTCTGGTCGGTGGCGCCGAACAGGTCGTTCTCCAGGTAGAAATTGGTGGTCCAGGGCCGTTCGATGGGCGCCGCGGGCGCATCCGTGGCCTTCGGGTCGGTGATGGCGGTGGCGGTCACGGGCAGCGCGACGGCGGTGGCAAGGGCAAGCGTGATGGCGGCAGGGCAGCGACGGGTCATGGTTTCTCCTCGGTCCGGCATTATGGCGCTGTCGTCGGGTGGTTGACAGGGCGGCGCGCTATCCAGGGTCCGCCGGGGTTTGTTACAGTCCGACACCACAATCGCCACAATAATTTCCCCGGGATTTGCCGATGCACCCCAAGGACTCCGAAAGCCAGTTCCATCTGCTCAAATCCCGCCGCTTCCTGCCCCTGTTCATCACTCTGTTTCTCGGCGCCTTAAACGACAACCTGTTCAAGAACAGCCTGCTGGTGCTGGTGGTGACCGCGGGGCTTTCCGCGGGGATGGAAACCAACACGGTGGTGAACCTGGCGGCGGCGCTGTTCGTGCTGCCGTTCTTCCTGTTTTCTCCCCTGGCGGGGCAGCTGGCGGACAAGTTCGAGAAGGCCGCCATCATCCGCCGGGTCAAGCTGGCGGAGATTGTCATCATGGCGGCAGGGGTGGTGGCGCTGAGTCTGGGGAGTCTCTGGGGGCTTATGGCGGTGTTGTTCGCCATGGGGGCGCAGTCGACCTTCTTCGGCCCCATCAAGTATTCGATCCTGCCCCAGCACCTGCGCCCCGACGAGCTGGTGGCGGGCAACGCCCAGGTGGAGATGGGCACCTTCGTGGCGATTTTGCTGGGCACCCTGCTCGGCACCCTGATGGGCGGGCTCGACCATTATCTGCCGGTGATCGCCACGGCGCTGCTGGCGGTGGCCGTTGCCGGCTGGCTGGCGGGGCGTCAGGTGCCGGTGGCGGAGCCCCACGCCCCGGGCCTTGCCATCGACTGGAACCCGGCCCGGGAGATGGTGGAGCTGGTGCGCCTCGCCCGGGAGACGCGCGCGGTGTGGCACGCCATTCTCGGTATTTCCTGGTTCTGGCTGCTGGGCCTTGCCTACCTCACCCAGATGCCCAACTTCGTGGTCACCGACCTGCGGGGCGACGTGGGGATGATCGCCCTGCTGCTGTGCGGCTTCACCCTGGGCATCGGCGCGGGCTCGCTGCTGTGCGACCGGATGAGCGGCCACCGGGTCGAAATGGGACTGGTGCCGTTCGGCTCCCTGGGGCTCAGTGGCTTTGGCATCGACCTGTATTTCGCCGCCACCGCCCTCGCCGCCGGCAGCGAGCCCCTGACCATCGGCGGTTTTCTCAGCTCCGCCGGTGGGCTTCGGGTGTTGTTCGACCTGGTGATGCTGGGCATGTTCGGCGGTTTCTACATCGTGCCCCTGCAGGCGCTGATCCAGGCCCGCACGGCGGTGCACAAGCGCGCCCGGGTGATCGCCTGCAACAATATCTTCAATTCCCTGTTCATGGTGCTGGCGGGGGGGCTCGGGGTGCTGTTCCTCGGTGTCGCGGGCTTCAGCATTCCCGAATTCTTCCTCGCCCTGGCGTTGATGAATATCGCCGTGGCGCTCTTCATCTACCGCCAGGTGCCGGAATTCACCCTGCGTTTCATGGCCTGGCTGCTCAGCCACGGCATGTACCGGGTGCGCCACCTGGGGCTTGGGAAAATACCGGAGAAGGGCGCCGCGGTGCTGGTGTGCAACCATGTCAGCTACGTGGATGCGCTGATTCTCGGTGGCGCCATCCGCCGCCCGGTGCGCTTCGTGATGCACAAGGGGATCTACGATATCCCGGTGCTCAACTACCTGTTCCGCGCCGGCGGCGCCATCCCCATCTGCTCCCGCAAGGACGACGAGGCGGTGTTCCAGCGGGCCATGGCCGCCATCGCCGAGAAACTCGCCGCCGGGGAATTGCTCTGTATCTTCCCCGAGGGCAAGCTGACCCGGGACGGGGAGATCGGCGAGTTCCGCCCCGGCATCGAGCGCATCGTGGCGGAAACCCCGGTGCCGGTGGTGCCCCTGGCCCTGCGGGGCCTGTGGGGCAGTTTCTTCAGCCACAAGGGCGGGGTGTTCCGCGCCGGCTTCAAGTTGTTTGGCCGCATCGACGTGGTGGCGGGCTCGCCCCTGCCGCCGGATGACGTGACGGCGGACGGGCTGCGCCAGCGGGTGGCGGAGCTGCGGGGCGACATCCGCTAGCGCGGGTTTTTGCAAAATAACCAACCAGGGGAAGCCATGAAACTCTCGACAAAAATCCTCATCGGCATGTCCGCCGGTATCGCCGTGGGCGCCCTGCTCAATGTGCTGGCGAGCGACGCGGGTGGCTTTGCCGCCAACCTCTCCGCCTGGCTGGTCAACTCGGTGTTCGACGTGGTGGGGAGCATTTTCGTCGCTTCCCTGAAGCTGCTGGTGGTGCCCCTGGTGTTCGTCTCCCTGGTGTGCGGCAGCAGCGCCATGGGCCTCAACGCGCGGATGGGCCAGATGGCGGGCAAGACCCTCGGCCTCTACCTGCTGACCACCGCCATCGCCATCACCATCGCCCTGTTGCTCGCCAACCTCATCGACCCCGGCCTCGGTATCGAGATGGGCAACGCCGGCAAATTCGACCCGGGCCCCGCGCCCTCGGTCAAGGACGTGCTGATCAATATGTTCCCCACCAACCCGGTGCAGGCCATGGTGGAGGGCAACATGTTGCAGATCATCGTGTTCTCCATCCTCATGGGGGTGGCGATGACCCACAGCGGCGAGTCGGGGCGGAAGGTGCTGGAGTTCTTCCAGAGCTTCAACGAGGTGATCATGACCATGGTCAACTTCCTCATGCATCTGGCGCCCTACGGAGTGTTCTGCCTGCTGGCGAAGCTTTTCAGTGAGCTGGGCATTGGCGCCATCCTCGATCTCGCCAAGTATTTCGTCACCGTGGTGCTGGCCCTGGCGCTGCACCAGTTCGGCATCTATTCCCTGGTGCTCAAGTTCTTTTCCGGCCTGAGCCCGCTGACATTCTTCAAGAATGTGCGGCCCGCCATCCTGTTCGGCTTCAGCACCGCGTCCAGCAACGCCACCATGCCGGTGACCATGAACGTGGCGGAAAAACGCCTCGGCATCGACAATTCCATCGCCTCCTTCACCGTGCCCCTCGGCGCCACCATCAACATGGACGGCACCGCCATCATGCAGGGGGTGGCGACGGTGTTCATCGCCCAGGCCTTCAACGTGGATATCGGCATCGGCGGCTACCTGGCGGTGATCGCCACCGCCACCCTCGCCTCGGTGGGTACCGCCGGGGTGCCGGGGGTGGGGCTTGTCACCCTCGCCATGGTGCTCCAGCAGGTGGGCCTGCCGGTGGAGGGCATCGCCCTGATCATCGGTGTCGACCGCTTGCTGGACATGATCCGCACCGCCGTCAACGTCACCGGTGACTGCGTGGTGTCCACCGTGGTGGCCAAGGGGGAGGGGCTGCTCGATCTCGCCGTCTATAACGAGGTCTCCGACAGGGATACCTATCAACCATGATCGAGCGGGCAACCATGATCGAGCGGGCAGCCATGACCGGGGCCGCCCCGCAGTGATGGAAAGCGTCGACGCCGTGGTGGTCGGCGCCGGCGTGGTGGGCCTTGCCTGCGCCCGCGCCCTGGCCCGGGCGGGGCGCGAGGTGCTGATACTGGAGCGGGAGCGGGATTTCGGCACCGGCATCAGCAGCCGCAACAGCGAGGTGATCCACGCCGGGCTCTACTATCCGCCGGGCTCCCTCAAGGCGCGCCTGTGCGTGGCGGGGCGCGAGGCCCTCTACCGCTTCTGTGGGGATCATCGGGTGGACTGCGCCCGCCTCGGCAAGCTGGTGGTGGCGGTGACCGCGGCCCAGGAACCCGCCCTGGCGGCGCTGCGGGCGCGGGCAGCCGTCAACGGTGTCGTGGGTCTTGCCTGGCTCGACCGGGGTGAGGTGGCTGCCCTCGAACCGCATCTTGATGTGTATGCCGCGCTCCACTCCCCTGACACCGGCATCGTCGACAGCCGTGCCCTGATGCGGGCGCTGCTCGGCGACGCCGAGGCCGCCGGGGCGGTGCTGGCCCTCGACTGTCGGGTGGTGGCGGGCGCCGTCCGTCCCGATGGTATCGCCATCCGCGTGGCGGGCGGGAATGGCGCGGAGACGGAGCTGCGGGCCCGCGTTCTGGTGAATGCCGCCGGGCTCGACGCGGCGGCGGTGGCAGGCGCCATCGCCGGGGTGCCCGCCAGTGCCGTGCCGAGGCTCTGGTACGCCCGCGGCCAGTACTTCAGCCACACGGGTCGGGTGCCGTTTCAGCGCCTGATCTACCCCTTGCCGGAGCCGGGGGGCCTCGGCATTCACCTCACCCTCGACCTCGCCGGCGAGGGTCGCTTCGGCCCCGATGTGAGCTGGGTAGAGGCCCCTGACCACAGGGTCGATGCCGATGCGGCACCCCGCTTTGCCGCCGCCATCCGCCGCTGGTGGCCGGACCTCGACGCGGCGCGACTGGTGCCGGCCTACGCCGGGGTTCGGCCCAAGCTCGTCGGGCCCGGAATGGGGGAGAGCGACTTTCGCATCGACGGCCCCGCTGTGCACGGTGTGCCGGGGTTGGTCAATCTGTTTGGCATCGAATCCCCGGGGCTCACCGCCTGCCTCGCCATCGGCGATTGGGTGGTGGGCCCCGGGTGTCTTGGTGTCTGAAAAGCTTGGTGTCTGAAAAGCTTGTTGGTTGAAAAGGCTGGACGCTACGGCCGCAGCCCCTGCTGGCCGAACAGGCTCTAGCCGAACAGCCCCTTGAAGAAAAAGAAGAACAGGATGGCGAGGCCTGCGCCGGCGGGCAGGGTCACCAGCCAGGAGGCGAAGATGGAGCCGATCACCCTGAGGTTGAGGGCCGCGATGCCCCGCGCCAGGCCGACCCCCAGCACCGCGCCCACCAGGGTGTGGGTGGTGGAGATGGGCAGACCGGTGGCGGAGGCGAGCACCACCGTGGACGCGGCCCCCAACTCGGCGGCAAAGCCGCGGCTCGGGGTCAGCTCGGTGATCTTGTGGCCGATGGTGGCCATCACCTTGTAGCCGTAGGTGGCGAGGCCCACCACGATGCCCACCGCGCCGAGCAACAGGATCCAGCTGGGCACGGCGGTGGTGGCGGTGACGTTGCCGGACTTCACCACGCCGACGATGGCGGCCAGGGGGCCGACGGCGTTGGCCACGTCGTTGGAGCCGTGGGCGAAGGCCATGCTGCAGGCGGTGAACACCATCAGCACCGCGAACACCTTCTCGACGCTGTAGAAGCGATTGGCCTTCTCCCGCTCCAGGTTGCGCTCCACCCGGGACAGGAAATAGGTACCCACAGCCACCACCGCGAGGCCGACGAGGCTGGCGTAGAAACAGGATTCGAGAAAGCTGAGTTCAATGTGAGACTCGTCGAAGACGTGCTTGAGTCCCTTCTCCAGGGTCACCATGGACATCAAAAAGCCCACCGCGAACATGTACAGGGGGATGTAGCGCTTGGCCCTTGCGAAGGGATCCTCGGTGTCGAGGATCAGGTACTGCACGCTGCGGAACAGGGAAAACGCGATCACCCCGGCGATCAGGGGCGAGATTACCCAGCTCATGGCGATCTGGGTTACCTTGCCCCATTTGACGAACTCGGGGCCGAGGCCCACCACCGCGAAGCCGACCACGGCGCCGACGATGGAGTGGGTGGTGGACACCGGCCAGCCCATCGAGGTGGCAATCAGCAGCCAGACCCCGGAGGCGAGCAACGCCGAGAGCATCCCGTAGACCATCAGATGCGGCACGTCCGCCATCGCCGAGGCATCGACGATGCCGCTGCGGATGGTGCCGGTCACCTCCCCGCCCGCCAGATAGGCGCCGAGGAACTCGAACACCATGGCCACCAGGATGGCCTGGCGCAGGGTCAGGGCCTTGGAGCCCACCGAGGTGCCCATGGCGTTGGACACGTCGTTGGCGCCCACGCCCCAGGCCATGAAGAATCCGAACACACAGGCCAGAATGATCAGAATCTGGCCATACTCAGCAAGCAAGGTCATGGGTACTCCTGAAAATGAGGGGGATCGGGCTCAGCGCGCCACGAGGGTCTGGAGGCGGCCGCCGACCCGGCGGGCGCGGTTGGCGAGGCCGCCCACCTTCTCGATGATGTCGTAGAGGAACATCATGTCGAGGGGGTGGTAGTCCTTTTCGACGGCGAACAGGTTGTGGCGCAGGGTGCGCTCCAGTTTGTCGGCCTTGCGCTCCTCTTCGTCGAGCTCGCGGATCAACCCTTCCACCAGGTCCACCTCGCGGCCGGCGAAACCGGCCTCCAGCAGTTCGTCCAGTTCGTTGATGATCTTGAGGGCCTGACGGGTCACGGCTATCGCCGCTGCCACCAGCTGGCGCATGTCCTCCTGGACAGGGCCGGGAATGGCCATCCGGCGGCCCAGCATCAGGCCGGCGATGTCCCTGGCGCGGTTGGCAATGTTGTCCTGCACGGTGAGCAGTTCCAGCAGATCGGAGCGGGACACCGGCATGAACAGGCCCTTGGGCATGTGCAGGCGCAGTTCACGCTTGATGTCGTCTGCCCTGTTTTCGAGGGTGCAGATGCTCTCGTAGCGGGCACTGGCGGCATCCCAGTCGTCGGCGATGGCATTGCCGAGGAAGTCGGCGAGTTCCGCCGCGCAATCGGTGACCAGGATCATGTGTTCCTGGAGGGGTTTGATGGGGGATTTACCGAACAGCATGGATAGCGGATTGCTCATGGGGTGCCTCCATTGAAGTGGCGCGAAGTATAGGGGGGTGTCATTGAAATGTCATATTTCAGGGTCTGACGCCTGACGCCTGACGCCTGACGCCTGACGCCTGACGCGGAAAAGCCCTGGCGCCGACGTTGAAATGGGCCTGACAGTACGCTCCCGCTCGACAATGGCAGCGTCAGACGTCAGACGTCAGACCCCAAGCACCACACTACTTGGCGGTCCAGCCCCCGTCCATCGGGAGGATGGCGCCGGTGATGTTGCGGGCGCCATCGGAGCACAGGAAGGCGGTCAGCTCGCCGATTTCCTCCACGGTGACGAATTGCTTGGTGGGCTGGGCCAGGAGCATCACGTTGCGCTTGACTTCGTCCTCGCTGATGCCCCGGGTGCGGGCGGTGTCGGCGATCTGGTTTTCCACCAGTGGCGTCCACACGTAGCCCGGGCAGATGGCGTTGCAGGTGATGTTCTGCTCCGCCACTTCGAGGGCCACGGTCTTGGTGAGGCCGGCGACGCCGTGCTTGGCGGCCACGTAGGCGGCCTTGAAGGGGGAGGCCCTGAGGGCGTGGGCGGAGGCGAGGTTGACGATACGCCCCCAGCCCGCCGCCTTCATGTGGGGCAGGGCGTGGCGGATGCTGTGGAAGTTGGAGCTGAGGTTGATGGCGATGATCCGGTCCCACATCTCCGCCGGGAACTGATCCACCGGCGCCACATGCTGGATACCGGCGTTGTTGACCAGGATATCCACGCCCCCGAAGGCCCCGGCGGTGGCGGCGATCAGATCGCCGATCTCGTCCGGGCGGGTCATGTCGGCGCCGTGGAAGCGGGCGGTGACGCCGAAGTCCACCTCGATGGCGCGGCGAATGGCCTCGATGGCGTCGGGATCGCCGAGGCCGTTGAGCATGATGTCGCAGCCCTGCCCCGCCAGCGCCCGGGCCATGCCGAGGCCGATGCCGCTGGTGGAACCGGTGATCACTGCTGCTTTGGGGCGGGACATGGTGGACTCCTGGTGTGACATGGTGCGGTGCACAATCGGTGCCATGCTACCACTGTTTTGGGGTTGGGTAATGCTTGGTCTGACGTCAGACCGGGCTTTTTCAAGCCTGCCCAAACCGCTCGTTCCCCCGCAGCCAGCGGCGGATCAGCGGTTCGACATTGTCCGGGTGGCGGGCCATCAGGCGCACCGCTGCCGCTTTCACCTCGGGGAGCAGGTCGGCGTCCCGCTGCAGGTCGGCGATGCGCAGTTGCAGCTCGCCGGTCTGGCGGGTGCCGAGCACCTCCCCGGGGCCGCGCAGTGCCAAGTCCTTCTCGGCGATCACGAAGCCGTCGTTGCTCTCCCTGAGGATGCGGATGCGCTCCTTCGACTGGCGGGACAGCAGATTGCCGTAGAGCAGCACGCAGTGGCTCTCCCGCTGGCCACGCCCCACCCGGCCCCGCAGCTGGTGGAGCTGGGCGAGGCCGAGGCGCTCGGGGTTCTCGATCACCATGAGGCTGGCGTTGGGCACGTCGACACCCACTTCGATCACCGTGGTGGCCACCAGCAGGTCGATGTCGCCGGCCTTGAAGGCCCGCATCACCTGTTCCTTTTCCGCCGGTTTGAGGCGCCCGTGGACGAGGCCGATGGCCACCCCCGGCAACATCAGGTGGAGCTCCGCCGCGGTGGCCTCGGCGGCCTGGGCCTCGAGGACGTCGGATTCCTCGATCAGGGTGCACACCCAGTAGGCCTGGCAGCCCCGGGCGCAGGCGTTGCGCACCCGGTCGATGACGTCACCGCGGCGCAGCTGGCTGACCGCCACGGTGTTGACCGGGGTGCGCCCCGGGGGCAGCTGGTCGATCACCGACAGGTCGAGGTCGGCGTAGGCGCTCATCGCCAGGGTGCGGGGGATGGGGGTGGCGGTCATGATCAGCTGGTGGGGACTGAGGTCGCCGTTGCCCTTGTGGCGCAGGGCCAGGCGCTGGTGGACCCCGAAGCGGTGCTGCTCGTCGATGATGGCGAGGCCGAGGCGGTGAAAGGTCACGTCCTCCTGGAACAGGGCGTGGGTGCCCACCACCACCTGGGCGCTGCCGTCGCCGATGGCGGCCATCTGCACGTCCCGGGCCTTGCCCTTGAGCTTGCCGGTGAGCCAGGCGATGCGGATACCGAGGGGCGCGAGCCAGGCCTCGAAGCTGGCGCGGTGCTGCTCGGCGAGGATCTCGGTGGGGGCCATGATGGCGGCCTGGAAGCCGTTGCCCACCGCCGCCAGGGTGGCGAGGGCGGCCACCACCGTCTTGCCGGAGCCCACGTCCCCCTGCACCAGGCGCAGCATCGGGCAGGGGTTGGCCAGGTCCGCGGCGATCTCCGCCACCACCCGGTTCTGGGCGGCGGTGAGGGGAAAGGGCAGCCGTTCGAGAAAGCGCTGGCGCAGGGCGTCGTCGAGGGGAAGGGCCGGCGCCGCCTCCCGCCGCACTGCCTGGCGCAGGCGCAGCAGGCTGAGGTGATGGGCGAGGAGTTCCTCGAAGGCGAGGCGCTGCTGGGCAGGATGCTCGCCGTCGGCGAGGGCGCCGAGGTGCGCCTCGGGGGGCGGCTGGTGCAGGTAGCGCAGCGCCCCGGCGAGGCTGATGCCGTGGCGCGCGCCGGGGAGGATGTCGGCGGGCACCAGCTCCGGCAGGACACTGTTGTCCAGCAGACCCAGGGCCTGAGCGGCGACGCCCCGCAGGCGCTGCTGGGTGATTCCCTCGGTGGCGGGGTACACCGGGGTCAGGGTGCTGGCGAGGGGCGCTGCGTCGCCGTCCTCGATGAACTGGTATTCGGGGTGAACCATCTCCAGCCCCGCCGCCCCGGGGCGGGCCTCGCCGGCGCAGCGGAGACGGGTGCCGGGGCGCAGGTTGGCCTGCTGCCCGGCGGAGAAGTGGAAGAAGCGCAGGGTGAGGGTGCCGGTGTTGTCCTGGATCTTGCACACCAGGCTGCGGCGCCGCCCGAGGGCGAGATCGCAGGCCCGGATGGTGCCCTCCACCACCACGTCGCCGTGGGGCTGAAGGCCCCCGATGGGGGTGATGCGGGTGCGGTCGAGGTAGCGCAGGGGGAGGTGAAAGAGCACATCCTGGACGCTGCGGATGTCGAGCTTGGCGAGTTTGTCCGCCAGCTGCGAACCCACGCCCTTGAGGCGCGTCACCGGCAGCTGGTCGAGGGGCTGGGTGGGCATGGTGGTCTCCTGTCGCCTTCCGTGGCGGTGGGCCTTCGGGCGCCGGGGCACCCGTCAATCATTCCGCCTGCTTGAGGCCCGGGAACTGGGTTTCGAGGATCGCCTGACGGAGGGCATCCACCGCCCGGTGGCGGGGGAAGCTGGCGCGCCAGGCGAGGGCCGCGGTGCGGCACGGCACCGGCTTGGCGAAGTGCCGGGTCACCAGGTTCTGCCCCAGGTTCTGGGTGCCGAGCACCGCGGTCAGGGGCAGGATGGTGATACCGAGGCCGCTCGACACCATGTGGCGCATGGTCTCCAGGGAGCTGCCCTCGGTGTCGGTGCGGATACCCCGCTCGCCGTCGCGGCCCTGTTGGCGGGCGAGATTGGGCAGCGCCTCAAGCACCTGCTCGCGGAAGCAGTGGCCCTCCCCCAGGAGGAGGATGTTCTCGCCGTCGAGGTCGGCGGGCTTGATGGTCTTGAGCCGTGCCAGCCGGTGGTCCTTCGGCATCAGTACCACGAAGGGCTCGGTGTAGAGGGGCTGGGTGACCACGTCCGGCTCGGTGAACGGCAGGGCGATGATGATCACATCCAGATCGCCGTTGCGCAGCCGGCGGCGCAGGGTGGCGGTGTAGCTCTCCTCCACCACCAGGGGCATGTGGGGGGCGATATCCCGCAGCTTGGGGATGAACTGGGGGAACAGGTAGGGCCCGATGGTGAAGATCCCCCCCACCCGCAGGGGGCTGTTGAGCTGGTCCTTGCCGGCGGCGGCGATGTCGACGATGCGGGAGGCCTCCTCCAGCACCCGCTGGGCCTGGGCGATGACGTTCTCCCCGGTGGGGGTGGGGGACACCTTGTTCTTGGAGCGTTCGAACAGCTCGATGCCCAGTTCCTGTTCCAGCTTCTTGACGGCGATGCTGAGGGTCGGCTGGCTGACGTGGCAGCGCTCGGCGGCCTGGCCGAAGTGCTGCTCCTGGGCCAGGGTGACGATGTAGCGCAGTTCCGTTAGAGTCATGGGAGTTTCGCCGCTGTCGGAGTAATGACAGATAATAGGCAAAGATAATTGCAAGAGGCAAGTTGATTGAAAGTATTGTTGATTGGCTTCGGCGATCTGGCGCGTCGCCTCGGGGCGCTGGTGGCCGCCGGGGGCGGCGAGGTGAGTGCCCTGCGGCGCACCCCGGGGGCGGTGCCGGGGGTGCGGATGTTCACCGGCGACTGCCGCGATGGCGAACTGCTGCGCGCCGCCCTTGAGGGCCAGGACGCGGTGGTGGTCACCCTCACTCCCGGGGCGTTCACCGAGGCGGCCTACCGGGACATCTATGTGGCTGGCGCCCGCGCCCTGGCGGATGCCCTCGGCGCCCTGGCGTCAGGGCCCCGGCAGCTTCTCTGGGTGTCCAGCACCAGCGTCTACGGCCAGGGCGACGGCGAGTGGGTGGATGAAGGCTCCCCGGCGCAACCCCGGAGTTTTTCCGGCCGCTGCCTGCGGGAGGCGGAGGACATCGTCCGCGCCCTGCCGCTGCCGGCCACGGTGGTGCGTTTCAGCGGCATCTACGGCCCCGGCCGCACTCGCCTTGTGGACCAGGTGCGGCGCGGCGAGTGCGCCCCCGCCGAGCCGGTGCAGTGGACCAACCGCATCCACAGCGACGACTGCGCTGGGGTGCTTCATCACCTGTTGACCCTGGCTGACGGGGGCGCGGCGCTGGAATCCCTGTATCTGGGCACCGACTGCGAACCGGTACCCCTCCACGAGGTGCACCAGTGGCTGGCCGGACGCCTGGGGGTTCGGGTCACTCCCGTGGCTGGCGGGGTGGAGCGGGGCAATCGCCGCTGCAGCAATGCGCGCCTGCTGGCGAGCGGCTACCGGTTTATCTATCCGGGGTTTCGTGAGGGCTATGGGGCGCTGCTGGCCACCCAGGGCAGCTAACCGCCCTTGCCGGGCTTGTCGCCCTTCCCGCCGGCGGCCCTGTCGAGGCGAGCCAGGGGACAGGCCGGCTTGTTGAGGTAGGTGGCGGTGACGTCGAGCAGGCCCAGTTCCTTCATGGTGCGGCGGCCGAGCAGCACCGGGTAGGTCATGTTCTCCCGGTCGCGGAGGGTGAACTGCTCGTGGAACACCCGGTCGCCGATGCACACCGGCAGGGTCACCACCGGGCGCAGATCCTCGCCGCCGGCGCCCCGCACCCGGGTGATGCGCTCGAGGGGCAGGCGCATCTCCCGGTGGCGCACGGCGCCGCTCACGTGGTCCTCCAGGCGCAGGTCGAAGCGCACCCACTGCTTGCCATCCTGGCGAAAGGTTTCGATGTCCTTGGCGTCCATCGAAGAGGTCCAGGCGCCGGAATCGAGCTTGATATCCACGGTGGCCCCCACCGGCAGCACCACCGCCTTCTCCAGCCAGCCGTACACCCGCTCCCCCTCCGAGGCCCGGTTGGGGCTGTTGGCGAGGGCATTGGTGGCGGCCAGCGCGGTGGCAACCAGGAGGGCGGCGAGGCGGTTCATGGTGTCGTTCTCGGCTGTTGGAGGGTGGCGTTGGTGGATTGCCGGCGTCAGCGCTTGCCGGCGGGGCGCAGTTCGGGCACCGGGCAGGTGGGGTCGTTGAGGTAGGTGCGGGTCACGTCCAGCAGCCCCATGTGCTTGAGGGTCGTGCGGCCGATCAGCACCGGGTAGAGCATGTTGTCGCGGTTGCGGAGGGTGAATTCCTCCCGGTAGACCCGGTCGCCGATGCAGATCGGCAGCACCACCACCGGGCGGCGGTCCTCGCCCCCCGCGCCCCGCAAGCGCACATAGCGCTTGACCGGCATCTCCAGCTCCCGGTAGACATCCTCGCCGCTGACCTTGTCCTCCAGATGCAGCACGAACCGCACCCAGCGCTTGCCGTTGCGCTTGAAGGGGGTGATGTCCCGGGCGTCCATGGACGAGGTCTTGGCGCCGGAATCGAGTTTCATCTTCACCGTCGCCCCCACCGGCATGACGATGGCCTTTTCGAGCCAGCCGAACACCCGGGGCTCCTCCTTGGCCTTGGCGAGGGCGGGGGCCGAGAGGGCGAGCAGCAGGGGCAGCAGGGTGGCGCGCAACAACGTCGTCATGGTCTGGAAGCTCTCGCGGGGCGGCAAAACGGCCGGCATTCTAGCACCAAGGCCGCGGGGTTTCGGAGGGGGTGAAAAATGCCTTCAGATCACCATCACCCCGTCCATCTCCACCATGGCGCCCCGGGGCAGGGCGCTGACGCCGATGGCGGCGCGGGCCGGGTAGGGCTGGCTGAAGTGGCGGGCCATGATCCCGTTGACGGTGGCGAAGTGGCCGAGGTCGGTGAGGTAGATGTTGACCTTGACCATGTCCCCGAGGCCGCCGCCCGCCGCCTCGCACACCGCCGCCAGGTTGCGGAACACCTGCTCCACCTGGGCCTCGATGCCCCCCTCCACCAGGGTCATGGCCACCGGGTCGAGGGGAATCTGCCCCGACAGGTAGACGGTATTGCCTACCTTGATGGCCTGGGAGTAGGTGCCGATGGCGGCGGGGGCGTTGTCGGTGTGGATCACGGCTTTGTTGGTCATGGGGATGGCTGGTGGGGTCAGTTCTTGATACGGGCGACTTTCTGCACCGACTTCAGGGTGCGGATGCGGCGCATGATGTTGGCGAGGTGGAGGCGGTTCTTCACCTTGAGGGTGAGGGTGACGATGTTGGTGTGGGCATCCCGCTCGTTGACGCGGATCTGCTCGATGGTGGCGTTCTGCTCGGTGACCCGGGAGGCGAGGATGGCGATGATGCCCCGCTCCGCCGCCACTTCCACCTTGATGTCGGTGGGGAATTCGCCGTCCACCGCCGGCGACCAGTTGAGGGGGATGCACTTCTCGGGATTGAGGCGTATGTCGTTGAGGTTCTTGCAGGTTTCGAGGTGCACCACCAGGCCCCGGCCGGGGCTGATGTGGCCCATGATCATGTCGCCGGGGATGGGGTGGCAGCAGCGGGCGTAGCTGAGCAGCAGGCCCTCGGCGGAATCGATCATCACCGGGGAATTGACGCTCTTGGGGTTGTCGGCGGGTTTGCGCTTGGCTTCCGGTACCAGCAGGTTGGCCACCGCGTAGGCCACCCGGCTGCCGAGGCCGATCTGCTGGAGGATGGTCTCGAAGGTGGGCGCGCCGGTTTCCTTGAGCAGCTTCTTGATCTGGGACTTGCGGATTTCCTTGTAGCTGGAGCCGAAGCTCTGCAGGGCGCGGTCCAGCAGGCGCTTGCCGAGATCGACGGACTCGTCGTGCTGCTGGTTCTTGAGGAAGTGGCGGATGGCGCTGCGGGCCTTGGCGGTGGTCACGAAGTTGAGCCAGGCGGGGTTGGGCTGGGCGCTCTTGGTGGTGACGATCTTCACCTTGTCGCCGCTTTGCAGCGTCTGGGACAGGGGCGCCAGGTGGCCGTTGATCTGGCAGGCCACGCAGCTGTTGCCCACCTGGGTGTGCACCGCGTAGGCGAAGTCCACGGCGGTGGCGCCGGAGGGCAACTCGATGATCTGGCCCTTGGGGGTGAATACGTAGACCTCGTCGGGGAACAGGTCCGCCTTGACGTGCTCGATGAATTCCAGGGAGTTGCCCGCCTGTCGCTGCAGGTCGAGCAGGCCCTTCACCCAGCGGTTGGCGCGGGCGTGGTTGGCCTCGTCCTCGGTGCCGGACTTGTACAGCCAGTGGGCGGCGATGCCGTAGTTGGCCATGGCGTCCATGTCCTCGGTGCGGATCTGCACCTCGATGGGCACCCCGTGCATGCCCACCAGCACGGTGTGCAGGGACTGGTAGCCGTTGGCCTTGGGGATGGCGATATAGTCCTTGAATTCCCCCGGCACCGGCTTGTAGAGGTTGTGGATCACCCCCAGCACCCGGTAGCACTCGTCGACGGTCTCCACCACGATGCGGAAGGCGTAGACATCCATGATGTCCTTGAAGGACTTCTTCTTGCCCTTCATCTTCTGGTAGATGCTCCACAGGTGCTTTTCGCGCCCGGTGACGGTGCCCTTGATGTCCTCCACCTCGAGGCGCATCTCGATGGTGGTCTTGATCTCGGCGACGATCTCCTTGCGGTTGCCCCGGGTGGCGCGGATGGCTTCACGCAGCCGCCGGTGGCGAAGGGGGTGCAGGGCGGCAAAACCCAGGTCCTCGAACTCGACCCGCATGTCGTTGAGGCCGAGGCGCTGGGCCAGGGGGGCGTAGATGTCGAGGGTCTCGCGGGCGATGCGGCGGCGCTTCTCCGGCGCCAGCACCCCGAGGGTGCGCATGTTGTGGAGGCGGTCGGCGAGCTTGACCAGGACGATGCGGATGTCCTTGGCCATCGCCAGGGTCATCTTCTGGAAGCTTTCGGCCTGTTGCTCCGCCTTGGAGGAGAACTCGATCTCGGTGAGCTTGCTGACCGCGTCCACCATGGTGGAGACGGTGCGGCCGAAGCGCCAGGAGAGCTGGGTCTTGGTGGCCGGGGTGTCCTCGATGACGTCGTGGAGCAGCGCCGCCATGAGGGTCTCGTGGTCCATGTGCATATCCGCGAGGATATGGGCCACGGCGATGGGGTGGGTGATGTAGGGGTCTCCGCTCCTGCGCTCCTGCCCCTTGTGGTACTTGTCGGCAAACTCGTAGGCGCGGACGACCTTTTTGACCTGGGAGGGTTCAAGGTAGGAGGAAAGCTTGTGCTCCAGCGCGGCGATGGCTTGCAAGTTTTCCTCCGCCGGGATCAGGACTCGTCGAAGGAGAGGTCGGTGGCGGACAGGTCAACCACGGGGGTTTGCAGCATCTTGAGATCCATGAAGTCGTCGGTGTCATCCTTCTCGTCGAGGATGCTGGCGTCGATCAGGCCTTCCTCGATCTCACGCAGGGCTACCACGGTGGGCTTGTCGTTTTCCCACTTGACCTTGGGTTCCTTGCCGCCGGTGGCCAGCTGGCGGGCGCGCTTGGAACTGACCATGACCAGTTCAAAACGGTTATCCACGTGATCGAGACAGTCTTCGACGGTGATGCGAGCCATGTTTGTTTACCTGTGTTCAACGAAAGTGGCGGCGACGGGGCCGGTGGGCGTGCCGCGGGACGTTGCAGTGTACAAAAAAACGCCGCTTCAGGACAACAAATCCCTGAGCAGCGCCCCGTGCCGATGCTGCTGCTTGGGCAGCGCGAGGCGGGTGCTGGTGACGATGGCGCGCAGCTCGTCGAGGGCGGTGGCGAAGTGGTCGTTGATCACCAGGAATTCCGCTTCCCGGTAGTGGGACATTTCCAGGGTGGCCTCCGCGAGGCGCCGGGCGATCACCTGGGGCTCGTCCTGGCCGCGGGCGTTAAGGCGCTCCACCAGGGTTTCCCGGGAGGGCGGCAGGATGAAGATGCCCACGGTGCCGGGCATCAGGCGATGCACCTGGGAGGCGCCCTGCCAGTCGATCTCGAGGATGACATCAATGCCTCTGGCGAGGGTGTCCTCCACCCAGGCGCGGGAGGTGCCGTAGAAATTGTCGAACACCCGGGCGTGCTCGAGAAAGGCATCCTCGGCGAGCATCTGCTCGAAGGTGGCGACGTCGACAAAGTGGTAATTCACCCCGTCGATTTCCCCGGGGCGCCGCGCCCGGGTGGTGTGGGAAACGGAAACCTGGATGGCGTCCATGCCCTCGATCAGGGCCTTCACCAGGCTGGTCTTGCCCGCTCCGGAGGGAGCCGACACGGTAAAAAGCGTGCCCTTGGTGGTCATGGCGGAAGGGTTCCCCGGTTGATTCATGTCGCGCCTGGCGCGGGTCGGGGCATTATAAGAGCATTCGCCGGGCATCGTCATTGTCGGCGCGCCCGCCAAGGGGGCAGCCCCGCGAGCCAGGGGGCCGGCGGCGGTATTCTGGGCGCGGCGGCCTGGGAGGCGCGTCCGTCCCCGGCAACCGCGGTGGGCGATGGGTTTCCGTTGGCGCTCGGTGCACTATGCTTAGCGCGTTCGGTGGAGGGAGTAACCGATGTCTGCCAAATGGCAATGGCTGTTGTCCCAGCTCAATCGCACCCTGTGGATGCGGGCGGCGTTGTTCGCGGTGGTGGCCGTGGCGGCGGCCCTGCTTGCCGTCGTCGCTGAGAACTGGCTGCCGGCGAGTTTCCCGCTGGCGGTGAGTGTCGACGGCGTCGATCGCATCCTCGATATCCTCGCATCCAGCATGCTGGCGGTGACCACCTTTTCCCTCAGCGTGATGGTGGCGGCCCACAGCGCGGCCACCAGCAATGTCAGTCCGCGCGCCACGCTGCTGTTGCGGGAGGATGCCACGACGCGCAATGTCCTGGCCACCTTCATCGGCTCGTTTTTGTTTGCGCTGGTGTCCATCGTGGCCCTCAGCCTTGGCTCCTATGGCGAGCGGGGGCGCCTGGTGCTGTTCCTGGTGACCCTGGGGGTAATCGCCCTGATCGTCATCACCATCCTGCGCTGGATAGAACACCTGACCCGCCTCGGCCGGGTTGGCGAGACCACCGACAGGGTCGAGCACGCCATTCGCGCCGCCATGGAGGCGCGTACCCGCCACGCATGCCTGGGCGGGGTGCCCGCCCCGGAGGAGCCCCCGCCGGCGGGCGCCGTCGCCGTCCACCAGGCCCGGGTGGGGTACGTGCGACATCTGGACGTGAGCGCCCTGGCGGCCTGCGCCGATGCCCTGGACAGCGACATCCGGGTGGTTGCCGCCCCCGGCGCCTTCGTTCATCCCGCCCGGCCCCTCGCCTGGATATTGGCGGGCGCGGACGCCGATGCCCGGGAGCGGGTTGCCGCCGCCTTCACCATCGGTGATGAGCGCTCCTTCGATCAGGACCCGCGTTTTGGCCTGGCGGTGCTGGCGGAGATCGCCTCCCGGGCCCTGTCGCCGGCGGTCAACGACCCGGGGACCGCCATCGATGTCATCGGCCGCGCGGTGCGCATTCTGTGCCTGTGGCGGGCCTGTGGCGAACGGTCCGAGGAGGCGCGTCATCCCCGTGTGCAGGTGCCGTCGATCCCCCTCAAGGACCTGTTCGACGATATTTTTCTGCCCATTGAGCGGGACGGTGCAGCCCTGTTCGAGGTGCAGGTTCGCCTGTTGAAGGCCCTCGAGGCCCTGGCGGTCAATGGTGGCGGGGACTTTGCCGTCAACGCCCGGCACCACGCTGGCCTGGCCCTGGAGCGGGCCGAGCGGACGCTCCTGCTGGACGAGGAAAAGGCGCCGTTGCGGGCGTTGCTGCGGCGCATTCACCAGGTGCCCGAGGCGGGCGCCACCCGCGGGACAACCTCCGGGAATTGACCTTTCCGCCTGTCATTGCCGATACCGGGGGGCCCCCTGGCTCAGCGGCCCCGGGCCTTGGTGTGACGGGTGGCCGGCGCCTGCAGGGGATCGTCCGGCCAGGGGTGGCGGGGGTAGCGACCCTTGAGATCCTTGCGCACCTCGAAGTAGGTGCTGGCCCAGAAACTGGCCAGATCCCGGGTCACCTGTACCGGGCGACGGGCCGGGGACAACAGGTGGAGCACCACCGGCACGCGGCCGTCCACCAGGGTGGGGGTGTGGGTCTGGCCGAACAGTTCCTGCAGTTTCACCGCCAGCACCGGCTCGTCGCCGCTATAGTCCACCGCTATCCGCGAGCCGCTGGGCACCGGGAGATGGGTGGGGGCGAGGCTTTCCAGTTGCTGGCGGAGGTGCCAGTCCAGGCTGTCCAGCAGGTGGCGGCCGAGTGGCAGACGGTCCACCTGGTCGAGACGGCTGAGGCCGTCGAGCCAGGGGGCGAGCCATTGCTCGAGGGTCGCCAACAGGTGGGCGTCGCTGACCTCGGGCCAGGGCTCCCCCAGCACGCGGCGCAGCAGGGCGAGGCGCCCCACCAGCTGGCGGTCCTCCGCCGACCAGGAAATCGCGCCCCGCTCCCGCAGGGCGGCGAGGAGCGCGGCGCGGACGGCCTCCGGGGGCAGCCGCGCCAGGGGGCGGCGCTCCAGTATCAGGGGCCCGAGGCCCCGGACCTCCTCCCCCGTCAATCGGCCCGTGGCGGCGTCCCAGCGGATATCTGTGCGCCAGGCGCGGCTGTCCGGGAAGAGGCCTTCGATGTCGCTGGCGGCAATGGCCGCGCCGTGGAAAACCCGGGTGCCGCTGCTTTGGCCGTCCAGTTCCACCGCCACCAGCCAGGGCGATCGGGCGAGGGCGTGGGTGTCGGGCACCAGGGCCTGGCCGCCGCTTACCAGCTTGAAGCGCCCCGCCCCCTGGCCCTGGGCCACCCGGTCGGGGTAGGCGCTGGCGAGCAGCGCCGCGAGGGGGGACATTTCCCTCACCGCGAGGTCGCACCCGGCCCGGGCCGCCCACTGGCGGGCGGTGCGATACCAGCGCCCGCTGTCGCCGCCGCCATCCCGCCGGGGGCGCTGCTCCAGCACCGCGAGCAGGTCGAGATCGCCGCCGATCCCCTCCTCCAGCCAGGCCACCAGCCAGCAGGCCAGGGGCAGGCAGCGCCGCGCCGCGGCCTCCTCCAGCAGCACCGCGAGGCGCGGGTGGGTTGGCCAGCGGGCACAGTGGCGGCCCCGGGCGGTGAGGCTGTTATCGGCCCCCAGCAGGCCAAGTGCCATGAGCAATTGCCGGGCACTGGCCAGGGCGGCCGCCGGGGGCGGGGTCACCCAGTCGAGGCGGGCGGCGTCGGCGATCCCCCAGCGGGCCAGTTCGAAGGCGAGGCCGGAGAGGTCGCCCTGGAGAATCTCCGGCTCCCCGTGGGCCGCGAGGGGTTGCTCCGCCGACCACAGCCGGTAGCAGAATCCCTCCGCCACCCGGCCGGCGCGCCCCCGGCGCTGGTCGGCGCTGGCGCGGTTCACCCGCCGGGTATCGAGGCGGGTCAGGCCGGAGCGGGGCTGGAACACCGGCACCCGTTCGAGGCCGGCATCGATCACCACCCGCACCCCGGGCACGGTGAGGCTGGATTCAGCGATGGCGGTGGACAGGATCACCCGGCGCCGCCCGTCGGCGGCGGGGCGCAGGGCCGCCTGCTGCTGGGCCAGGGTCAGCTGGCCGTGGAGGGGGTGGATGTCGGTGTCGGTGGGCAGGGCCACCTCCAGGGCGCGTTGCAGGCGGCGGATCTCCCCCTGGCCCGGCAGAAACACCAGCAGATCGCCGCCGTGGCTGGCCAGGGCTTCGCGGATCACCCGGGCGCGGTGAATCTCGTCGGGCTCCCGGGCCGGCGGCGGGCGGTGGAAGGTGGCGACGGGAAAGCCGCGCCCCGGGCAATCGATCACCGGGGTGCCCTCGCCCAGCACCGCGAGCAGTGCCTTGACGTCGAGGGTGGCGGACATCACCAGCAGTTTGAGATCGTTCCGCACACTGCCCTGGACATCGAGGGCCAGGGCGAGGCCCAGGTCGGCGTCCAGGCTGCGTTCATGGAATTCGTCGAAGATGATCCCCGCCACCCCGTCCAGCAGCGGGTCGTCCTGGAGCATCCGGGTGAGGATACCCTGGGTGACCACCTCCAGGCGGGTGCCGGGGCCCACCCGCTGCTCGCCCCGCACCCGGTAGCCCACCGTCTGGCCCACCGCCTCGCCACGCTGCTCCGCCATGTAGCTGGCCGCCAGGCGGGCGGCGACACGGCGCGGTTCCAGCAGCAGCCAGCGACCCCGCTCCGGAGCCGTGGCGTCGAGCAGGGCAAGGGGCGCGCGGGTGGTCTTGCCGGCCCCCGGCTGGGCCACCAGGAGGCAGCGGTTGTGGCCGGCCAGGGCCTCGCGGAGGGCGGGCAGCGCGGCGTCGATGGGTAGCGGTGTGGCGGGACTACTCAATGTTCTGGATCTGCTTAAGCTATGCAAGATAAAAGATAATTAAAACAATTAATTAGGTGATTTTTTCTGAAACAAAAACGCTAAGCTACGCGCCTAGCTACATATTTGGCCGATGATCATGTCGGGTTTTCTTTGACTGCGCGGGGGAAAAATTCTCTCAGAGCAGCATGTATATCAGCTTGATCATCGGCTTCCTTACATGATGAAGCATTAAGATGATCCATTGGTTGATTGGGATCGATCTGTGCAATTTGTCCGTCTTGGCTAGCTCTATGTTTGTTCCCATCATCGTGTGGGGCGAGACCAGGTGTTGACAGATCCTCAGCATCAAGTCCCGGGGCCTTGCCGCTTGATGACTCAAGACAGGTTTCATGCGAGTGCGGGGATGGGTTTGCTTGAGGTACTTCATCTTTGAGGGCGGTCTGCTGAGATCGCGTTGTACTTTCTAGAGCTCTTTTCCGGGCTAGGAGCCTAGGATAATCTGGGTTCAGCACAGGAGCAATCGGCTTATCGAAGTCTGAAATTGGTACATCCATCCTCGTAGGCTGAAACAAATATCGAATATAAGTGCCCCCTACATCTGCTGGGGTTGGTGGCGATTTGATCCTTTTTCTTCGTTTTAGATAGCACTCTTCTAGTGCTCTTTTAAATGTGGCTACGTCAAAAATCAGGTTGGTGATGACCTGATTGATTGGCATGTCCGTAGCGTTTGAAAGCTCATTTAAAGCTTTCCCTGCCTCCACCGGAAGCACAAAAGTGAATGATTTTCGTTTCTTTTTCTGCTTTAGGGCATTCCGGGACGACTGTTGATTCCATGCTCCATGCATCCTGGATGCGAACCGAAAACTTCTGGCATTCGCTACTGTATGTGTCGCAGCCTCAATATCCTCCCAAGAGCAATCTGGCCGCAAGCAATGTGAGTCAGCCCCCTTCTTTATCAGATAAGTCCTTGCCCAATTCCGCTGATCATCATTTGAATGATCAAACCAGTCATACGGGTTTTCTTCCGATAAAAACAACTTTTATCGCTCCAGTTTGCATAAGGGGCAGATTGTCCCATTGTAGAAGATTATGTCAATAACTAAATTATTAACAAAGTATATAACAACATAATTTACATAGTTATTTGACTAAGTCATTAAAAAATATAAGCCGTTGTTTTATATGAATAATGCGTATTACAGGTCAAGCCTGACACTGATTCCAGACGAAGCCTGCGACCCATTCCACGCGAATGCTGCCATCCATTCCACGGGAAAGCTGCCACCCCGGCCGCATGCCTGTGAGTCTCATCAGGAGCCAACCGACGCGGGATAACTAACCGGTATTCTGGCCTTTTCCAACCGGAGGGGATCAGATGTCTGCCAAAAGGTTATCCATGCGTAAAATCAAAGAAGTCCTGCGCCTCAAATGGGGCAAGGGTATGAGCAATCGCCAGATTGCGACCAGTTGCGGCATTGGCCGCCCCACCGTTGCGGAATACCTGCACCGGGCCCAGGAGGCCGGAGTGGCCTGGCCCCTGCAAGCCGATCTGGGCGATACCCGTCTGGAGCGGTTGCTGTTCCCGCCGCCACCGGACTTACTGGCTCAGGCCCAGGGTATTCCCGACTGGGTGGTTGTCCACAAGGAGCTCAAGCACAAGCACGTCACGCTGTTCCTGCTCTGGCAGGAATACCGTGGCGCCCACCCTGACGGTTACCAGTACAGCTGGTTCTGCGATCATTGCCGGGCCTGGCAGGGCAAGCTGGATGTGGTTATGCGTCAGGACCACCGGGCTGGCGAGAAGCTGTTTGTCGATTATGCCGGCCAGGCCGTGCCGGTGATCGACCGCGTCACAGGGGAGGTCCGCGGAGCGCGGATCATTGTTGCCGTACTGGGCGCCTCCAATTACACCTACGCCGAGGCCACCTGGCCCCAGGGCTTGCCGGATTGGATTGGCTCCCATCAGCCCGCCTTCCGTTTTATGGGCGGCGTGCCGGAGCTGGTCGTCCCGGACAACCTGCGGTCCGGTGTGAGCAAAGCTCACCGGTACGAACCCGATACCAACCCCACCTACCAGGACACGGCATCGCACTACGAGATCGCGGTGTTGCCGACGCGGGTTCCCAAACCACGGCACAAGGCGAAGGTCGAAGGTGGCGTGCTGGTGGTCGATCGTTGGATTCTAGCCGCACTGCGCCACCGTCAGTTCTGCTCTCTGCTGGCGCTCAATGCCGCCATTAGCGAACTGCTGGTGACGCTCACAATCGCCACTGTCTGGAGACAATTAGGGTGAGCGGCTACTGCATGTGCTGGAGGATCGTGACGGGAGGCGATCCACGATCGCGACCAGTCAACTGCCCATCGAGAAGTGGCATGCGGCGATCCGACGCTTGCTTACGCCATCGTGGACCCCCTGGTTCACAACGCCTACAAGATCAATCTCGGGGGTGAGTTCATACGAAAACGCCAAGCCAAGTTGACGAGCACCACCCGTTACGAGTAGCAATGCAACCCCCGCGTCCCTGCGCTCCGGTGGTGGCAGCATTGCTCCGGTCCGGATGGCAGGCTTCACATGGAATGGGTGGCAGATTTCAGCGGTTTACGCACTCCCCCTCGCCTATCTATCTGATATATCTCGGGATTCTCTGCGGGGCGCCTTGCGCTGCATCCTGCTATCACCCTATTTCAGAGGTTCCCTAAGGGTTATTGGGTCAAGTAGTAATTTGATATGCCTTATTTGGCTTGTCCGGATAGCTAGCCCCTGTAAAGTTGCCTGCCCTGTCGTCACGCTTGCAATGAACCTGGTCGAATGTCTTGGGTTAGTTGGCAGAGCAAGCGGCCATCGTGGTTGGTGGCGATGATGAAAATTAAAATGTAAACGGGTCCACCAATCTCATGCGACAAAACCAGCTTGGAGTACACGCATGAGCAATTCAATCAGACTGATCCGCAAACCCACTGTTCTCAATCGAACCGCCCGTAGTAACGCCTGCATTTACAAAATGATGGCCGAAGGCACTTTTCCTAAACCAGTAAAACTCGGGGCTAGGGCTGTTGCCTGGGTAGAAAGCGAGGTCGAAGAGTGGATTCTCGCCAGAATTGAGGAACGAGATGGAGGAGACTCTGCGACGCGCTGAGCTATTCAGAAGTCGTTCCACCAATCGTTGACAAGATACGGATCAGACCACTTCATCCGGTCTGTAGCGCCTTTCAGACATCTGATAACCCATAGCTTATTGAAAGCGACACCTGTTCACGGTGAGCCTCTAGCCTGACACGCCCCGGGGGACTCGAGTGGTGCCGATTCTTGATCGGTCGATCTCTCTTGACCGATTTTGCCCTCGACGGGCAGCTCCCCATTTCTTCTATGCCCGGCTTTGGCCCGTGGTTGGACCTTCTTCGACTGAAGGGGAGCTATTCCTTAACAACATGACCGGCACCAGGCCTGAGGTTACGTTTCGCGTTGGTCCTATGGCCGTGTCTGTGAGAAGCGTTCGGGTTAGGGGGCTGCAACCTGAATCACTGGAGATACTCTTTATGCGTAATGATTACCTTCTCGCATCCTCTACCGTAAACACGAAGCCGGATGTCTTGTACCAGGCCTTTCCACGGGATGAGCTCCCTACCTTTAATCAAGGTCGGTTAGAGCGCGTCATAGATATGTTGAATCGTGCCTGGGATATTTCACCCCGGCTTTCGATCGCCAGCTTCGAACTGGCATTACCTCATGGGGGGTCTGATGATCCCGGGGGTATATGTCAGCTGATGGGGCAATATTTCCGGACCCTCAGCCAGCTGATCCAGCTGAGAGGTCCCGAGTATGGCCAACCTACCATGGGTAATAGTCCTACACGATTGTGGGGGCTCTGGTCAGGTGACACCATGGCGGGGAGGGCCGACTCTCAAATCCGTGTCTCCTGCCTACTCGACAGTGATGCCTGTTTGATGTGGCAGACGCCCGGACTGACCTGGCAGAGCGTTCTCGCAACTACCTTTCAGACAGCCTATCGGGTAGTTCACGGTCACCGGCCTGAAATCCCTTCCCTGGGTGTCCGGCTTGGCGCCGACTGGCTTCAATCCGTTGACGGGTACGGTGACTTCGCCGGATTCAAAGCGGTGTTCCGGCAACTCAGCGAGCATTGTAGATCCCACGATCGCGCCTTTGGATGTGGATTGGTGCCGAATAGGGTGGTTGATTTGGAGTTCTACCCCGTCGACAGCTTTATCTTCCCCCCTGACACAGATTTCTGGGAGGGCAAGGACGCTTACTCAGGAGGTCGTGCCATAGCTCAAGAGACTGATCAGAGCTCTTACCCGAGCCGATCCTCGATGGCTGGATTTGGTAGACCTCCCTGTCCGGGGTTGGCAGGGATGAGACCGGGTAAGGTGCTGTCCAGTATTTTTTGTCAGACCAACTGGCCCATCATAGGCCCAGGAAAATCAAGCATGTCACTGGGTGAGCCTCAGCCAAATCAAGGCGGCAAATTTTCGGTAATAAGTATTGTTTATAGAGTGGTATCTGTCAGTTGTGTAGATCAATAGATCAACCTTATAGATAGCTATCAATTATTCATAGGGTATTGGCTTATCACAGATATACAGTAGTCATATCCATCATGTATTTAGGAGAAAGATTATGTATTACAAGAGTTTAGTAGGGGATAATGCCTTTGCTGATGGGGTGGGTATGGAGCTGGTTCAGTATCCTCCTGGTCGTAGGTATTCACGACATCCGGATAACAGAAATCTCCAGCTCACCCATGAAGATCATTATCAGGGACTACCATTGCTGCCAAAGCACGGTCCCTACATCATCAGTTATCTTGATGGTCTGAAGTCGACGATGGAGAGGGCTTGGAACGACCATCCCAGGTCGCTCTGCATCCGCTGTGAGTTGATGATTCCTCGCAGCCCAGTGTGTGGTGATGAGATTGTACATGAGGGGCTAATGAAGCGATTCAGTGCATCGCTTGAGAGCAAGATTTATTCAGAGAGGGTGAGAACAAGAAAGCGGCTTGGATCTGCGCACCATTCATCCGTCAGAGTGGTATGGTCCTTGGAGGAATCCTCTCGTGACAGGGACCACTACCACATCCTAATTTTGGTGAATCATGACGCCTACCGAGGGCTGGGCTCTCTGGATCCAGAAGCGGAGAGTCTGGGAAACATGATCAGGGCAGCCTGGGCGAGCGCGCTAGGACTGCCCTATCACATAGGGTACGGGTTCGTTACATTTCCTCCAAACCCAATCTATCGTCTGCGCGGAAATACTGACTACGCTGAGTTTGCAGAGGTGTTTCGCCGAGCCAGTTATATGTGCAAAGTCCGCACGAAGGTTTACGGAGACAGGCGTCAGTCATTTGGCTACAGCCGTACGTAAGTCTACGTTCTCTCCCTGCTTATGTCCCAGACTTCGTCGCCAAAACCCCGCAACCACCACTCCAGCTGCACGGAGTCCACCACCGTTGCCGTAATTTCATAGTGATCGTCGTGATCTCGCACGACCTGATCCAGTGAAAGAGGCGATTCTGTCAGGTGCAGACCGGCCTCACGGGTGATCTTGAAGGAAAGAGAAATTTTGTCACCATTGCCAAAGCCGAAGCGGCCATCGGCATCGTATCTCGCCAGGCTGAAGGATGATGGTCGTTTGAAGCCAAGGGTAGACAGCTCGACCGAGAGAATACGGTTGAGAGCGAGAATGCGCTCGTCGTCGTAGCCCTTATATCGGCAGACTAGGTAGAGTCGAGGACCCTGCTGAGCTAGCCCCAGGGGCATAACACTGGCATTCCGCGTCTTGCCGCCGGAGTTACGGTAGGTCACATTAATCCACTTGTTGTGATACAGGGCTTCCGTGACCGCCTCGAACACACCCTCTGTAAGAATGGGGGGCAGTAGGGGCTGGGTGGTACTGACGACACGGACCTTGGACAGCCATTCCCGCTCACGGCTTGGGCTTCCAGAGTCCTCAAGGTTGGCGCGGGCCTGAGAGAAAAAGCTCTCCAGGGAATGCGACAGGCTTGCTGGTAAAAGGTGTTTCAGTTGCTGTTCCGCAAGTATGAGAAGCAAAGATTCCTGACGGCTGAGCACAGGCAGGGACAACCCCTTGGCTTCCGGCTTCCATTTGTAGCCGTAGGGTTTGCTGCGATCATCCCGTTCGATATCGAACTGCTCGGACAGGCTATCGAGTTGACGCTGGATGGTTCGCAGGTTGCGATCGAATCCGGCTTCCTGCAGCTGGGCATGGAGTTCGCTGGCGGTGACTTTGCGGTGTTTGGGTATCCGGCGAAGCAGCTCTATGGCCAGACTGACGGATTCCAGGGTGTTGGGTTTATCGCTC
>Ga0265293_10000477_pt1 | contig 95207 bp, 126 predicted proteins | sample Munlanlewell138R_FD_192505 | JGI IMG/M metagenome (GOLD analysis project Ga0265293, IMG submission 192505) | Leachate microbial communities from a municipal landfill in Southern Ontario, Canada - Leachate well 138R | ecosystem: Engineered > Solid waste > Landfill > Unclassified | place... | reverse complement strand
GCTACGGCTACGGCTCCGGCTTTGGCGACGGCAACGGCTTTGGCGACGGCTACGGCTACGGCTCCGGCAACGGCTCCGGCAACGGCTCCGGCAACGGCAACGGCAACGGCAACGGCTCCGGCTTTGGCAACGGCAACGGCAACGGCAACGGCTTTAGCAACGGCTCCGGCTTTGGCGACGGCTACGGCTACGGCTAGAGGTAATTGTTTTTCAGTTAACCCCACCGTAAAACGAGATTCCCGTCAGCTCTTCGGGATTGTAAGGGCTGGCGGGAAAGGAAAGAGGTACGAGTTATGATACAAACAGTTCAAATGAATAGCAATTTCATGTTGCGGATGTTTAGGGCAGCACGTAGTAGAAACCTTGAAACACTTGCTGTGGAGGAAATAAGGGCAGTAGTGGAAAACAGTAGCTGTTGCTTGTGCTACCATAGAGGAAAGGATACCAGCGCGGCACCTTGCACCGCCTGTTGTACCTCATATGAACACACGTTCTTTACACCTATAACCGCGCCTGTATTTATCATTAAAAAGGAAAACCAATGAGCATCAAACTTTATTATGGACTAAGATCAGATAAAACACTGAACGAAATTTATAATGAATTGGTTGAGTTTCGTAATAAGTATGTGCGAGTTGAAAGTAATCAAATTATCAGCATGTCAAGGTATTTAGAACAACAAGAAAAAATTACAAATATTGAAGACAAGTTATACAACAGTTCTTTCTTGGTGATACCAAGGGATGGTTATGTTCTTGGCTATCCTTACTTCAGCGACATGCTTAAAATGGCAATACTTGACCAGCCTTTAGGCTCAAGTTGGATGGATATTTTTTTAAAACTCACCTCATTTTACGAGTATGGTTATTGGGACAACACTGACATGCCAGACCATGTGACTGAAGAAGAGTGGGAAGAACGAGAAGAAGCCTGGAGTGTGGTTGATTATCGGCCAATGATCTTTCAAGGGTTTTCATTTGAGCTTTCTGATCCAATTGATTTTATAAAATTAGTGTAAGGAGTTATCATGAATCTTGAGTATTTTGAAATTGATTACGACAAAAAAAAGTTAAAAGAAAAACTAACTGCTGCTTTTAAGACAGTAGATAATCGCCTCTTACATTTTTATCTTTACGAAGTGGTTGATTACGTAAATTCTTTTTCTGAGCACAAAGACATTCTCACAGAGCGTGTCTTGTTGGCCAGACGCGAAGAAATTCATTCAAACAGAATAAGAAAGGCCATGTTAAGCGATGTACCTTCTGGTTTATCTTTAGATGAAATACCAGTTGAATACCCAATATTTAGCAGTTTTATTGATAATTTTTGGCGTCTGGCCCCATACACCATAGTGCTGGCTAATGTCCTCAATAAAGTTGCACAGGTGAAGGAAGATAAAGAAATAAACTTTGTTGATGAATACATGCGGTATTTTAATCCTTATCAGTTTTGTGATTGTTGTGAACTGCATGCTTCGTATGCAGATGGAGAAAAATCTTTAGAATATCACCTAATCAATGGGGATGAAACTAACTTTTTACCTACTAATTTCTATGGCCTTTGCCCAGATTGTGCCCCCAGCTTTACAGGCATCAATACGCCTATTCCTTTTGTTGTAATCACAAAAACTTTTAAGTTTGCCGCTGCCCACTTCTTACCTGACCATAAAAGTTTGTGCAGTTACTGGCATGGGCACGAATGGAAACTTGAAGTAGAAGTAAAAAACAGAGTTAATCCAGAAACACAAATGGTTATGGATTTTGCTGATCTAAAGAAAATAGTAAACAAACTTATTATTGATAAGTTAGATCATAATGTGCTGAATGATTATTTGTGTAATCCTACCGCTGAAAACCTTTTGGTTTGGATTTGGGAACAGTTGATGTTCAAAGGCAAGATTAAAGGTTTAAACAAATTAACTTTGTGGGAATCAGATACTTCTTGTGCTTCTCTCACTCAAGAAGGTCTTATGGACGCTTTTACATTTACATTGGCAGGCAGAGAATGAACGAGCACCCAAGGTTTCCTCATTATGTTTCGTTTGAAGACGCCATGAAAGGAGGCTTTAAACGCACAGGAGATTTCATTGTTTGTAAATTGAGAAAACCTAGAGGCTCTTTTGAAAGAAGAAAACCATTCTTTATTATAAAGCCGATGAAAGAGTTTATCAGCATTGAACGTAAAGCCACACTTGAAGCATATTATACGTCTAGGAGATAGAAATGGACGAAGAAAGAAAGGCTTTATTAAAAGAAAAATGTCACGAATACTGTGAACACGTGCAATTGCTATTTGAACTTCACGATGGTCCTTGGCAGGGTGGAGGTGCTATATATGGATTAGATAATATTCGCGCAGACCTACATGAAGAATTAGTTGAATTGGCAGGACTCGAAAAAGAGGACCTTTGGCCGTTTACAAATAATTTGGCAAAACTTGGTTTTCGTGGCGACGAATTATTTTTTCAGATTCTTGATGTTATTACGACTAAAAAGAAGGTGAAGAATGTTACAACTCAATGATTTATTCATTTCGATTGATGGTGAAGTATCTAGCCACAAACAAGGGGCAATCAGCACCTTTATAAGGTTTGCTGGTTGCAACTTGGACTGCGCGTGGTGTGATGCCTACGGCCATGAGCAGGTATTGTTTGAACTCGACACCAGAAAATCAGCGCATAAAGTGATTGATGACTTGATGAATATGCTTGGTAAACCTTTGACCAATAATATTACCATTACTGGAGGGGAACCACTTCTAGCTTATGAAAACAACCCTGAAGCCTTCTGTGATCTGCTGCATATTTTACATTCTTATGGCTACCAAATAACGGTTGAAACTAATGGCACATACCGTATTCCTAATGAATTAAGAAGATTTGTTCACGGTTTTATCGTAGATTGCAAGATGCCAATGATTGATGATAAAAATGGAAACATAACAGATCATCCATTTATAGGCATTTATGACACTATAGGCAGTGCCAATAACATAGTAAAATTCTTGGTAAATGACGCCAAACAGTTTGATGCTGTAAAGAAAATTCAAAAAACACTTAGGGATACTATCACGTCACCTACTCATCAACCTACCCTTGTACTTTCAATTATTAATGACCATAAAGGAAAACCGACTGTAGATGTAAACAAATTCTTACAGACTTTCGGTAATAAGTTTTTTGATAACATGATTTTAAATGTGCAGATTCACAAGTATTTGGAGATAAAATGAATGAAAGAATTCTAATAGAAGCTTTAACCATAGCTTTACAAGAAGGATTAGGTTTAGATTTAACAGATGCTAATCTAAATGGCACACCTGATCGTATTGCTAGAATGTGGGCTAATGAGTTTTGCAAAAACATAGACAGAGAATTTGAAGATTATTCTAGCTTTCCAAACACCTATAATTATGATTCTATCATAGTGTCAGACACCATTGAATTTGTAAGCATGTGCAGTCACCACTTCTTACCTTTTTACGGCAAGGGTTGGGTTGCTTATATGCCAAATGAACGTTTGGTAGGTTTAAGTAAAATGAGCAGAGCTATCCAGCATTACGCGGCCAGACCTCAGCTGCAAGAAAACCTCTGCCACCAGGTGCTAAACAATTTCAATACTTATGTTAAACCAAAAGGATGTATGGTAATTCTTAAAGCTGTGCATGGTTGCATAGCTTGCAGGGGTGCTATGCAACCTAATCAAAAGATGATTACTTCTGCTGTTTCTGGGGTAGCCAAAGAATTATCATTTAAATCAGAAGTATTCAGCTTGATTAACTTGCCATAGGAGGTTTTATGAAAAAGAAAAAACAGCAAGAAAATGAAGAGGTAGAATATGAATACATCGATGAAGAAGAACTGGGTGAAGACGATGAATATGAGTATATCTATGTTGACGAAGATGGAAACGAGATCAGCCCAGAAGAGATCGAAGAAGAGGTTGATGAAGAAGAGGATGATAGCGCAGATTTTGATGAGGACGATGAATACGAAGAAGAGTCTGAAGAAGAATTTGCCGATGATGAAAGTTTTGAAGAAAAAGATGATGAAGATGAAGTATTAGAGATAGATGATGTCGTAGACGATGGGTCTGAAGAAGAAATAGAGTTAGAGGAAGAAGAGGAAGAGGAAGAAGAGGACTATAATTTACAAGAAGATGCAGAAGAAGAATTTGAAAGTAAAAAGGAAGAATGGAATACTTTTCATGCACTGAAGAAAAGAACAGAGAAGAAAGCGGATAACCACAAATTACGCTATTCTGTTTTGAAAGATACTAGAGCAACACGGCTAAGTAAAACTCCTATCTATCGAACTCTTACACGTGCTACACTAGATGAATATTCAGAAGAAGAAAAATATCTTCTCCTTGAAAATGTTACTGCTGATATGATGATGTACCTTTTGGTTTACGTAGAAAATGTGGATAATCATTTAGAGTTTGGATACGATAATTCTAGCTTCAGGTGCCGAAAGGCGTTAGCTGCAATGAAGCACTGCATAACACCATATCGCCTGCTCACACTACATTTTAAGCATAGTTACACGATTGAAGAACGCAAAGAATTTTTCAAGAAAATGTACAGAATGCCCCATCCTGTTATAGCAGAAAGAAAAGAGGAGGAAAGGAAAAAGAAAGAAAGAGATGGTAAAAGGGAAAGAGCAGCCAAGTATCGGCGCAGCGCAAAAGGCAGAGCCGAACAAAAAGAAAGAAAAATAGCTTCCCATGCGAGAATAATTGAAAAGAAAAGAGAAAGAGAAGCATTAAAAAGAAAAAAGGAGAAAGCATATGAGTAAGAAGCACATTATTTATTTTCCTTTAGAGCCGTACAAAGAAAGGTACACAGTACAGTTATCGGCTAAAGAGGATGGATGGCTGACTCATAGATGGGCTAGCCATGACATTCCTTTTACTTATATTGAAGGTAAACCTTTGCGGGCAGATTCTACCATTCATAATGGCTCTGTTTTAGATGCCAATGGCAGAGGTTACTGGTGCTGTTCTCAGATTATGAACTTCTTGGAAAGATATAACAACAATGAGTTTGATCACCTCAATTCTGTTATTTACTTTGACGATATGTGGAGCCCGGGCATCGAAGCTTTAGCTTATGCCTTCCACTTAACAGGCAAACCTATTCCTATGTATGCCATGCTTCATGCGCAGTCGATTGACATTTTCGATTTCACCTATCCTATGCGTCATTGGATGAGGCATTTTGAAAAAGGCATTGGCAAACTGCTTTCTGGTATTTTTGTAACTTCTACTGTGCTGAAAGACTTGTGCCTTGAACACGGCATTGGCAATGATCTCAATGTATTTACTGCTGGTCTGCCTTACAACTCTGATATGGTAAGAGAAAAATATCTGCCAACTGAATTCCCAGAAAAAAAACGTCAAGTAGTTTTTAGCTCTAGGTTGGATTGGGAAAAGAATCCTTTGTTCTTTGTTGAAGTGGCCACAAAAGTAAAAAGCATAGATAAAACTATTGATTTTATTTACACCACTTCAAAGGAAAACCTTGGCTCAAACGATGAACATATTCAAAAAGTGTTCGAAGGTATGGGCAAAACCGACATCATTGAAATGCGAGTAAATCAAGACAAGCAACAGTATTACCAGACGCTCTTAGAGAGTGCTGTGCAGTTTAATTGCGCTTGGCAAGACTTTGTGTCGTGGACCTTGTTAGAAGCCCTCACGTGCCATTGTACGCCTGTTTATCCATACTTCAGATCATTCCCAGAAGTGTTACCACCAAACTATCTTTACACTCCTGAAAATGTTGACCATGCAGTTGATATGATAATGAAAAAGATTGATGAACCATTCAATATTGATTTGCTAAAGATAGTTAAAGGTTTTGATAATTCATGGGCGAGAATGTATGAATATATGAACAGGTCTGGCTATGACGTGTTCACAGTTGATCCTTTGCACGAAGACTCTTTTATGAGTTTTTGGTTAGACAAAAAATGAAATGTTTGTGCTTTGTAATCATCTTTGTGTTGGTTATGATGCTATTAACGGAGGATAAATGAGATCTATTTGCTTCTTCCTGCTTGTGATTTTTGCCGTGTTGTTTTCTTCTGCTGCTTTTATTGTTTCTACTGTGCGTGGAACAAATAATGTCATGCAGAAAGCTATTCATGTGTTACCAGAACCTTCTGACCAAGAAATAAAAATCTATCAGACAGAGCCTAATACTTTGGTGATTGTTTTAGAGGGTCTACGTTTTACTAACGCTACCAGTAAAGATGTGGGTAAGAAAAAGAAATGACCAATCTTAATAATATTATCCGTGAAGTTAGTCTTTGTGCCAATATTGATTGGGAAGGGGAGTGCCATTACAGCACATCAAGTTTTAAGTTACACTTTCCTGTTTTTAACAGAAAACACAAACAACTGGCTAATAGTAAATATCTGGCACAGCCTTTTATTCTATGTGAACTGTATGCAGCTATAGGTCATGGGCATGATGTTCATTTAGCCGCAATGGAAATAGAAGACTATTTGAGAGAAAAGTATATATCTGACTGTAAAGAAGGTTTTGATTTTAAAGAACCTTTATGGCTAGTTATGTACGATATTCTTTTCTTTTTGCGAGATAAACAATTTTGGGTGCTTGAAATAGCATTGGAAAATGGAGATGAGTATGTCGAATATAAAGACGAAAACTGAATTAAAAATATCTGTGGAAGTTCCAGGTAGTCATTGTTACCCTGAAAGTGATAATCTTTATCTGCAAAACCCCCACAGACATAACTTTCTTATTTCTGTGTTCTTAGAAGTTACTGATTTGAACAGGGAAATAGAGTTTTATGATTTTGCCGCCAAGATATATTACTTGCTGACAGCTAGATTTAAACAAGACGAACTTGGAACTTATGATTTTGAGACTAATTCTTGTGAACATTTAGCTGATTGGTTGCTCTGGGAATTTAACCAAGATGGTTTTAATGTAACCAAAGTTGAAGTAGCTGAAGATCGCTATAACTCTGCGACTGTAAGGCGTGCATAAAATGCAGGAAAAAATCTTTTCTTTGATGATTGATTCAGGAGCACATACACTTTTTGAGAATTTTGTGCGTTCAGGCACAGGGATTTGGGACAGGCATCTTTGGAATTGGGACTACTATAAATCAAAAGAGTTCTGGCAATTCGTAGATGATTACGCCAAGTTTATACACACCTTTAAAGATGCCGTAGATTTTTACATAACTTTTGATGCTATCTATGATCCTGAAACTTCCTACAAAACTTTCTTATACCTGCGTGATGTACACAAACTCAATCCACTCCCTGTTTATCATTTCGCAGAAGATAAAAAATGGTTAAAGAAGTACATGGATCTCACTGATTACATTTGTATTTCTGGTTTAGGCCAAGGCATCCAGAAAGGTGAATACATTCAGTGGTGTAATAGAGTCTTTGAAATGATCTGTCCAAAGCCTTCCCACATGCCTACTCATAAGATTCATGGTCTTGCTTTGACTTCAGTTGATCTTTTATGGCGTTGGCCTTGGTACAGTGTTGACAGTTCTTCTTGGGTGCAGTTTTCTAAGTATGGAGTAATCTTAGTACCAAGATCAAAAGATGGTAAGTACACTCACCGAGAAACACCGTTCACAATTACCGTGTCTAAAAGAAGCCCACAAATCACAAACAATCCAAGCCACTTCAATAATCTGCCTGAAATGGAACAACAATATATTTTAGAATACCTAGATTCTATCAATGTAAAATATGGCAAGTCAGAGTTCAAAACAGTAGATCATCCTTATGATTGTGCTGAGAATGAAAAGCCTTGGGGACCACCTGAAAATGGCAAACGTGTCATTGAAGTCATTGAGGAAGTTGGTGTTTCAACCAGGCACGAACCTAGGGATATGGTCAATTATCAGTTCTATCTTGATGTAGAAGCAGAAGTACCTGCGTGGCCTTGGGCTTGGAAGAAATCTTCTCAAAAACTTGGCTTGTTAAAAAGGGATTAACATGAAAGTTTATCTAGTTGGCAATTTTGATTTGATGGTTTACCCACACAAAGAACGAGCCATGTATGAGCATGTCACAAGTCAGGGCAAAGATTACAACAGACTGGTATCTTATTTTAAAGCCTGTGACATGGATGGTATTATGGCTTTGAAGTATGAACACGAAGGTTTAGAACATCCAGATAAAAAACCTTCTGAAATGGTAAACTCATTAGGTATCACTTCAGACAGAAAGAAGAATGCTGAATTGAACGCAGAAAGGATTAACAAACAAGGCTTAGTTAGAAAACAATAATCGGAGGAAAAGATGGCTACACCTTTGAAGGAAAAGAAAAAGAAGAAGGTTAAATTGGAAGGCAATCTAATCAACAGGGAGAATTTGGTTAATCACCTAGAGGCAGTCAACCCTGGCCTAGCCAAGAAAGACATGCTCGAACAAGCATCGCATTACATTTTTTCAGGTGATAGGATCATCACCTATAATGATCAAATTAGTGTCAGTGCGCCGTACACCGACATACAAGGTAATTTCAGTGTAAAGGCAGATGATTTTTATAAGATCATTAAAGGCATTAGCGAAGAAGAAATCGCCGTTGAAGTTACTCCAGACCTAATCAAAATTAAATCTTCTTCTACTGATGCAGAATTAGCTATCTCCACAGAAGAAACTACGGTTATTGAACTATATAAAAGCCTTGATATTGAGAATCAAAAAATTGTTTCTTTTGAAAATCCAGACAAGTTTTTAGATGGTTTAGAGTTCTGTAAATTTTGTGCTTCTAAAGACTTAACTGCTGATGCTTTATTTTGCGTTTGCATTGATGGCAACCATGTCATGGCCGCTGATGACGTAAGAGCTTCTTTCTTTGAGCTGAAAGAAACTTTGCCTTCAATGCTTATCCCAGCCGCCTCTCTTGAACAATTAATTCATTACCCAATAAACTCTTTTGCTATTGCTAAAAGCTGGATTCATTTCTTTACTGAAACAGGGACTGCTTATAGCTGTCGTACAGTCAGTGGCGAATACCCAGATATTGAGAGTTTTATACAGAGTGTAATGGAGAGCGAGTCTACTGTTCACTTTGAATTGCCTGAAGCCCTTACAGGGGCCCTAGACGCCTGTATTCCTATGTGTAAAGGCAAGACACCTTTAGAGAAACAAGTCACCATTACCTACGATAAGAATAAGATCACAGTCACTGCTATGAAAGACATTGGCAAGTTGACCAAAACCATTCCTTACAAATCAGAAGATCATTTATCATTTCAAATCAACCCTATCTTTTTGAAAGACATTCTTGGTACTTGTAACCAGTTCACCCTGTATCCAACAATACCAATTATTGTGTTTTCTACTGACGAATTTAAGCACGTTATCAGCGTTCACATCGAAGAATAAGGAATACTTATGTCTGCTATGCGTTTGGGATTTGTTGATCCGTACAAATCCAAATGCTTGCCGTGTGGTTTGAATGAGCAAGTCGCACACGGCAAGTTTGAAGTGGCAGGGGAGGGAAGGAAAGGGATTCTCATTTTGGTAGAGTCCCCTACCAAAGACGAAACAGCAACAGGCAAAGACTTCCAAGGTGAGTTTTACTTTTTCTTAGATAGAAAGCTGAAGAGCATGGGCATTAGCCTGAAAAAAGATTGTTGGCGTGTTCATGTTATGCGGTGTAAAAAGAAAGGAAAGAAAGGAAATGAGTATTCAAGATCAGAAATTGATTACTGTTCCCCTTACCTTTTAGGCCAGATTGAAAAGCTGAAACCAAAAGTAATTTTATCTTTTGGTGCAACAGCATTAAATGTTTTACTTACCAAAGAGTTTTCTGATACTTCTATTGGTAGGTGGCATGGCATCCCAATACCTTACACCACTGAGAAAAAGCATAGGTGTTGGCTGCTTCCTACCTTTGTGCCAATATTCAAAGAAGAAAATAAGAATGATATTTACATGCCAATAATTGAAAAAGAAATTGGCATGATTTCAAAACTTCACCAAAGAGAACTTCCACCAGTTCTCATTCCTTACGTTCGCCATCTGCTAGATAAAGATGAAATACTTAATATGCTAGAAAGGGCTAAAACTGCCAAGTACGTGAGTGTTGACTATGAGACTACAGGACTGAAACCAGAGAATGAATTAATGAAATTGGTTACTATTAGTTTGACTCTAGGTTTCAAAGAACCTTCTGATGATGTTTATGACGATGATGGTGTAGAAACATATAGCTTTCCATTGATGTTCAAAGACATTTTCAATGATTCTGATTTGCACAAAATAGCAAATAAATGTGTTGAAGTTATAGATAATCCAAACAAATTGCTCATTGCACATAATGCCAAGTTTGAGCAGCGTTGGACACAAGCGTTTTTTGGTACTACATTTCAAAAAGGCAAAACTTATTGCACGCAAATAATGTCTCATTTGATTGACGAAAGACCTAAATATTCAGGGCTGAAATTTCAAACATACATCAATTTTGGCATTCCAGACTACAGTAAAAGTATTCTGCAATATCTTGTTTCTGATGGTGGTGGGAATAGCCTTAACAAAATTGAAGACGCTCCTTTACCTGAGTTGTTAGAATATAATGGTAAGGATACTTATTACACTTACATGCTTTGGAAAGTTCAAGAAAATTACCGAAGAAAGAACTCACATCTTGGTAAAGGTGTGTTTGAGCTTGAGCAAGAAGGTGTGCTGGCTTTAGGCACAGCAGAGGCAGAAGGTTTCAATTTAATAGAAGGTTACTTTGAAGCAAATACCGAAAAAATTCGTAAAGAAATTTCTGATCTTGAGGCTGAATTGCTATCTTCAGATGAAGCTAAAACCTTCAGAAAGAATACAGGCAGAACTTTTAAGTTTGGGAACAATCGTGACTTGGAAGAAATGCTTTATGAAATAATTGGTGTTAAATTAGATAAGAAGACTGCTTCAGGTGCAAGAGCTAAAGATGCAGAAGTTCTTATCTCAATGAAGCATTCATGGACTGATAAGTTACTTGAACTAAACAAACTCAAGAAAGTTGAGGGTACTTATTTTGGGCAGATCAATCGGGAAGCAATTTATGACAAGATTCATACTTTTTATTATTTGCATACTACAAGAACTTCTCGAAGTTCTTCAGGCTCCCCCAACTGGCAAAATATCCCTAAGAGAGACCCTATCGCCAAGAATTATATAAGGAAAGGTGTCTGTGCTCCTGAAGGCCAACATCTCTTTGAAGCTGACTACGGCTCACTTGAAGTGCGTGTAGCTGCCTGTTACACAAAAGATCCTAAACTGATTAGTTACATTCTTGATCCTTCAACTGATATGCACAGAGATTTAGCACTAGAGATTTTTGATATGAGCAAAAATACCTACGACTCCATTGATAAAAAGTTGGCAAAAGTAGTAAGGTTTTATGCAAAGAATGGTTTTGTTTTTGCCAACTTTTACGGCTCTTCTTATCGTTCATGCGCAAAAACTTTATGGAAAGTAGCACCAGATATTATCATAGAAAAATCTGAACTTGCATCTAAAAAAGATATGAACCTGGCAGATCATTTACGTTATAGAGGATTTAGAAAATATGAAGAGTACGAAGAACACATCAAAGAAGTTGTAGATGTTTTCTGGAAGAAGTTTTCTACCTTTCGTAAATGGCAGAAGGACACTGAAGCGTTTTATAATAAACACAAGTACGTTGAAAACTATCTTGGCTTTAGAAGAAGAGGACCTTTAGGCCATAATGAAATCATCAACACAGCCATACAAGGAACAGCCTTTATGTGCCTTCTGTGGGCTTTCAACCGCTTAGATGACATACAGACAGCCGAAGGCTGGCAGTCACGTCTTAGAGGCCAAATTCACGACTCAATTATAGGCAGTTTAGAACCAAGCGAATATGCGTATGTTCTTTCAACCATTAAAAATGTTATGGAGATTGAATTGCGGGAAGCGTATAAATGGATTAATGTTCCTATGGTGGCAGAGTTTGAAATATCCCCTATTAACGGCACATGGGCAGATTTAGAAGGAGTTGAAATTTGAAGTATGCAATCAAAGTAAAAGACAAGATGATTAGAACACTCAAATTGAAAAAAGAAATTTGGGTACAGAAAGACAACAAAAAGTTTTATGTTGAAGAAAAGAAGCGTTCTGTTTTTAAAACAAAAGAAGAAGCTGAAGAAGCCAGATTATTTAAGGCTGTAGAAGAAATAATTTTAATTGAAGATAAGGAGCAATAGGTATGCACATTAACCGTGATTTAAAAAGCAATGAATTTTTACAGGCTTTCGAGCAGATAGAGGATGAGAACAAAGTATTTTCTGTTTTTAAAAATCTGAAAGAACCTGTGTTATCTGAAAACGCTTTAAGAGTTTTAGAACAACGCTATCTTTTGCGGGATAAGAATGGTGATGTTTGTGAGACTCCGAAAGAGTTGTTTTGGCGTGTAGCTTTGAATATTGCCAAGATAGATTTGTTATATGCAAAGGAAGGTGATATTAATTATGTTTTAAATTTTACCATTAAGTGTGCGGAGTATTTTTATAACATGATGGTAGATTTTGACTTCTTGCCTAATTCACCAACACTAATGAATGCTGGCGCAAATAACAATTTAGGTTACATGGCGTGTTATGTTTTGCCTGTACCTGATACTATGGAAGGCATTTTTCAATCTATAAAAGACGCCGCATTAATTCACAAAGCGGGCGGGGGCACAGGGGCTAGTTTTAGCCGCCTGCGACCTAAAAATAGCATCGTAGGATCTACTGGTGGTGTTGCAAGTGGCCCTTTGTCTTTTCTCAGTATTTTTGATGCAGCTACCGAACAGGTAAAGCAAGGCGGTAAGCGTAGAGGTGCCAATATGGGTATCTTACGCATAGATCATCCAGACATTCTTGAGTTCATCCACGCCAAGGAAGAAGAAGGGCGTTTAGCCAACTTCAACTTGTCAGTGGCTTTGACTGAAGATTTTATGGAGAAAGTAGAGAAAAGGGAAGATTATCCTTTAATAGCTCCACACACCCAAGCCATTACAGGCTGGCTGAATGCCAAAGAAGTTTTTGACATATTGGTAAAGAAAGCGTGGCAAAGTGGTGACCCAGGCATCATTTTTATTGATAGAATAAATCGAGATAACCCTAATCCAGATCAAGGTGAAATAGAAAGCACGAACCCGTGTTCCGAGCTTCCTTTATTGCCATACGAAGCCTGCAACCTTGGTTCCATCAATTTAGGTAACTTTGTCACAGAAGGCAAAACCGTTGATTGGAATCGTTTACAAACAATTATTAAAATGAGCACAAAGTTTTTGGATAATGTTATTGATGCTTCAAACTACCCATTAGAAATAATCGCAGAAACTGTGCGTAAAAACAGAAAGATTGGTTTAGGTGTTATGGGTTGGGCAGACATGCTTTTCAAACTTGGTATTCCTTACAACTCGCAAAGAGCTATTGAATTAGGGAAAACTGTAATGAAATTTGTTTCAGATATTGCAGAAGCAACATCTGAAGAATTGGCCAAACGTAGAGGCAATTTCCCATCACATTCAACTTCTATTTATGCTAATTCAGGCGCAAGGCGTAATGCTACACTGACCACTGTAGCCCCTACAGGCACCCTCTCAATCATTGCAAACTGTTCTTCAGGTATTGAGCCGTTATTTGCTCTTTCCTTTTATAGAATTACAGCTACAGGCGATAAACTTCCTGAGGTAAATGAATTGTTTAAGCAAGCTTTGAAGAAGGAAGGTTTGTATACAGATAAAATTATGGCACAGGTGACCAAAGAAGGATCACTTAAAAACATTCCTAATATGCCAAAGAGTATAAAAGATGTGTTTGTTACGGCTATGGAAATTGATCCTGAAAGTCATTTGCTGATGCAAGCTGCTTTTCAAGAGTATGTAGATAATGCAATTTCAAAGACTGTAAACTTGCCTAATTCGGCCACAGAGCGAGACATCTTTGATATTTATTGGTTAGCCTACACCACAGGCTGTAAAGGTGTTACAGTGTACCGTGATGGCTGTAAGAACGTGCAATTTCTTTACACTGGCGATGGTGCTGAAGAAGAAAAACCAGAAGAAGAAGAAGTTGAAGTAGAAGTTTCTCCAATAACTGAAGAAGAAGCAAAAGAACTTGTAAAAGAATGGAAAGAAAAAAGTTCTAAAATCTTGCAAGAAAAGATTGCTGAAAAAATAAATAAATCATCTTTTCCAGTTAAAAGGCCCAACACAGTTTATGGCTTCACGAAGAAAGTAAAAACTGGTCTTGGTGAACTTTATCTCACCATTAATGAAATTGATGGAAAACCTTTTGAAGTCTTTGCTACCATTGGCAGGTCAGGGCGTTCGATCACAGCCAAAGCAGAAGCCATAGGCAGACTGGTATCTTTATCATTGAGGTATGGAATACCTGTAAGGGCCGTGGTGGAACAATTAAAAGGTATTGGTGGTGAACATCCTGTATTTCAGAAGAAAGGTATGCTATTATCAATACCAGATGCCATTGGCGCAGTTCTAGAAAAAGTGTATTTGAAAAAGGAAAATGAAAAGGTTGAAGAACAAACAGATTTGGTTACTCCAACTTGCCCTGATTGTGGCAACTATCTGGTATTCCAAGAAGGTTGCTTTAACTGTCCATCGTGTAGCTTTACGAAATGTGGGTAAAACATGAATGGTGATAATGTTTTAACAAACATTGCCAGATTTAAAACAACTACAGGCAAGAAGACGTGTTCTTTAAACACACACGATAAAGCATCTTCTTGTAAATTCTTAGGAATCGAAAGATTCGGGACACGGTTTTCTTGCCTGATTACTAACAAAGAATTGAAATGTTATTCTGGCACCGATGACCTAAAACCTCTACATAATTGTGTAGTATGGAGCAAAGAATGAGTAGAAGTCTTTACACAGTTTACAGACCAGAGAACTGGGACGAGATTGTTGGCAATGAGGCGGTTGTTGAAAGCATAAGTAAATTATTTGAAAGAGAAGCAGGCATACCTAACGCTATTCTGCTGCATGGTCCTAGTGGCACAGGCAAAACTACTGTGGCAAGAATTATTAAGAATGTTCTTGGGGTAGCGAATCAAGATTACAAAGAACTAGATTTTTCTTCCTTTGGTGGGATTGATACTGTAAGGGAACTTCAAGACAAGTCACGTTACAAACCGTTACAATCTAAATTTAAGATTTATGTAATTGATGAAATTCAAGGAGCAAGCCAATCGGCTATGCAAGGACTGCTTAAATGGTTAGAAGATTGCCCAAAGCATGTAATCATCATTCTAGCTACTACTGATCCACAGAAGATTTTGAAGACCATCAAAACACGCTGCAACATATTTCAAATGAAACTGCTTAATAACGAAGAAATGAAAGTGTTAATTGAATGGGTGCTTGATAATGAAGAAGTAAAACTTCCTAAAAAAGTCATAAGTGCCGTGGTAAAATATGCAGAAGGTAGCCCAAGAAGAGCATTAACACTTTTAGATAATGTCATTGAAATTGAAGACGAAGAAATAGCTTTATCAATTATTGATTCTGATGGTGGGGAAGGAGCTAAGGAAATTATTGACCTGTGCCGTATGCTGGTAGACTCGCAAACTACCTGGAAACAGTATCAATCAATATTATCCGGCATAAAAGATGAACCTGAGAGTGTAAGATACTTTGTGCTTAGCTATTTCAATACTGTAGCTTTGAGAGAAAAATCAGAAAAAAAGGTAACAAGAGCCATTGCTGTTATGGAGTGCTTTGGTGAAAATTATTATAACACAAAAAGAGCAGGTCTAACCTATAGTTGTTTTTCGGTGTATAATTTACCGTTCTAAAGGAGGTATTTATGATAGATAAGTTTGCTTTGGATGAAGAGTGTATCAAACAAAACAAATTAATGGCCAAGGTTGTTGAAGAATGTATTGAAGCTGTGGAGTCTTTCAATGAATTGAGTGTTGAACTGGCCACCAAAAAAGCAGAACTTGATTTGATGATTCGTAATGAACCAGAAAAGTATGGGCTGGCAAAGGTAACTGAAAGTGCGATCACCGCTGCCATTACCGTAGCTGTCCAAGAGATCATGGAAGACCTGTCAAAAGCAGAAAGCAGAAAGTATGCTGCTATTCTCAAAAAAGAAGAAGTCTTGGCCAGAGGCAATGACTTAAAAAACTTAATCAACCTTTACTTGAACGACTACTATGTTCAAAGTACACAAGCTAAAATGGCCGAAAACGCAGAAGAAGTTGTAGTTAAACAAGCGTCTTCCGAGAAAAACAAGGAAATAACTGATAAAATAAACAAAGTTAAGAGAGTTAAAAAGATTATTAAACGGAAAAAAGTGGAATAGGAGTTTTTATGAAGTATGGAACATATATAAAGGAGTGCACTTGTACCCATGAATTTCAAGACAGATTATATGGTTTTAAGAAGAGACTTCACAATTTATGCGCAGGAGGTGAAAAGGCTAGGTGTACTGTATGCACCAACACTATTATGGTGAAGAAAGAAGCCAGAGGATAAACTATGGAAATTCTTAAATTGGGTGGTTATGTAATTTTATTTCTTGTTGGTATTTATTATGGCTCATTATGTTTAGGTGCTGGCCTGACTACAGGTGTTTTAAAATCTTTAAGGAGAATTTATAATGAAGAAAAAAACGTCTAGTAAACGTGCAATGTTTAAGAAAGGGCTGGTAGAAGCTGCTCAACGTTCCTATGAAACTAAAGATTCTTTCGGTGAAAGTGAAGACTTTTTTAAGAAAGGATTAAAAATTCAAAAATGGTTTCCAAAAGATGGCGAGCATTTAATAAACATTATCCCTTACATTGCGGGTGAAACAAATCCTAACCAACAAGAAGGCTATGCTACGCATATGCTTGATTTGTGGGTGCACCAACGTGTTGGCCCTAGTAGCACAAGTCATGTGTGTTTATTGAAAAACTACAAGAAGCCCTGCCCTCTTTGCGACCTTCAACGCGAAATGCGCAAAGAAGGTTTTAGCGAAAAAGAAATCAAAGCCTTGCAACCAAAACGTAGAGTGCTTTACAACATTGTCTGTCTTGATTCTCTTGAAGAAGAACAGAAAGGTGTTCAAATTTGGAACGTGGCACATTGGTTTATGGAGCAGCATTTGGCGCAGTTGGCCAAGAATCCAAAAGGTGGTGGTTTTCTGCCTTTCCAAGATCCAGACATTGGTAAGTCAATTAGCTGGACTATTGAAAGTCAAGGAGCAAGGAATAAGAGTTATATCGGGCATCGCTTTGTTGATCGTGACACAGAAGTTCCTGATGAACAACTTGAAGAAGCACACACTTTGGACGAAATCATCCATATTCCTACCTATGAAGAATTGAGAAAAGTAGCTGATACGCTGCGTGGGGATGTAGAAGAAAACGCTTCTGAAGATAATGCCGATGAAGTTGAAGAACAATTTATTCAAGCTGCCAAGAAAACCAAAAAGAAAGCAAAGGTAGTTGAGCCTGAACCCGAAGAAGAGGAAGAAGAGTACGAGGACGAAGAAGAAGACGAAGAGGATGTTCCTTGGGAAGACGAGGAAGAAGAAGACGAGGAAGAAGAGGACGAGGAAGAGCCTGAACCAGAGCCAGAACCTAAACGTAAAATTAAGAAACCAGTAGGACGTTTACGCAAGAAGTAAATTAAAATGAGGAGGGTGTAACAGCCCTCCTTTCCTAAATTATTAGTAAGGACAAATACATGGCCAAGAAAAAGAAAGAAGAGCTTGAAGAAATAAACGAAGGTTTTAATCCCACAAAGCCTAATTGGAAGCATGTTATAAGCACAGGCAGCACAGTCTTAGACTTGGCTATTTCTGGTGGAAGAGTTGAAACAGGTGGTATTCCTACAGGCATTTTAGTTGAGATTGCGGGTGACTCTGGCTCTGGGAAAACAGGGATTCTTACAGAACTCTGTGCCAGTGTCCAGGCAATGGGAGGGGCAACGCGCTTTGCAGACCCAGAAGCCAGATTAGATAAAGAATACGCACAGATCACAGGTGCAACTATTTACGATGAAGATTACTTCAGACCAAAGACAGTTACAGAGTTGTTTGCTTTATTGAATGAATGGGAAACTAACCCAGAACTTCCTAATGTCTTTGCTGGTGACAGTCTTGCTGCTTTATCTACTGATATGGAAATGGAATCAGAAGATAAGATGGGCATGAGAAGAGCAAAAGAATTTAGCCAAGAGCTAAGAAAACATTGTTTGTTACTGCATGAAAGAAACGTACTTTTAGCTTGCACAAATCAGATTCGCACAGGTAACAACAACACCAAAGTTACACCTGGTGGTAATGCAGTTCCTTTCTATTCCAGCCTACGTTTATTCTGCCAACCCACATTTCAAGGCAGCAAAATTGAGGTTAAGAAAAAGATCAGAGGAGTAGATCAAACTTCTATTATTGGTATTAAAACACAAGTTACTTGCCGTAAAAACAGCTTAGACAATCCATTTCGCAAAGCTGATATTTACGTAATTTTCGGTTATGGCGTTGATGATGTTCGAGGTAATCTTTTGTTTCTAAAAGAGAATAAAAAAGATTCACGTTTTTTAATTGGTGAAAAAGATTTAGGCGCAACCATCAACAAAGCTATTAGTATGGTTGAAGAAGGGGATTTAGAAGACGATTTAAGACAAGAAACAATTATGCTTTGGAACGAAATTCAAGAAGCTTTTAATGTTCAAAGAAAAAGGAAAAAAAGATGAGTGAAATTTTAGTCGTGGACAGTTCATGGCTTTTATTTCGATCACGTTATCTTTTAGATTTAGAAACAAATAAAACAGATATTGAAAATGGTATCTTGTTTGGTTTCTTTTGGTCGTTAAAAGCCTTTGCTGCTGAACGCAAAACTACCAAATTTATTTTCTGTTTTGATTCGGGCGGTAATAAGCGCAAAGAAATCTTTCCTGCCTATAAACAGAATAGAAGGGAGAAAGAGAAAACAAAAGAAGAAATAAGAATGGATGAAATTTCTTATGACTTGTTTCACAAAGTTCCAGGTTTCTTAGAAGAACTAGGTTTTGCGAATATCTACAGTGAGTGGGGTTATGAGTCAGATGATCTTATAGCCTCTATCTTGTTGAACAATTCAGAGTATAAAAATAAATTTGTTATTCTTAGCAATGATGGTGATCTTTACCAATTACTTCCATACTGCAAAGGCATGATTAACGCCAAAGGTTTTATCAACGCAGAAGAGTTTAAAGTTCAGCACGGTATAAGAGCTAAAGACTGGCCTTTGGTTAAGGCTTGGGCTGGTTGCAAGACTGATAATGTGCCTGGGATTAAAGGTTTTGGGGAAGCCACGGCTATTAAGTTTATTAAGAATCCGCCCCAAAAAGGTGTCCTAGCACAGAGGTTTTATTCTGAAGAAGGGAAGAAAATAATAGAACGCAATAAAGTTCTTACAACTTTGCCTTTCCATGACACGCCCAAAATCAGAATCAAAACAAAAGACCGATTAGATTTTGATAATTTTTTACATTTCACAACAATGTACAACATTGAAGGACTTTACGCAGGTAATAAGAGTTATCTGTTTTGGGAAGCGTTTTTTGAGAATGGAGGTTTTCGATGAGTAATGGAAGAGGTAAACGCAAAGGCGGTGCATTTGAAAACAAAATGTGCCGTAAACTTTCTCTTTGGTGGTCTTATGATGAACGTGATGATCTATTTACTCGCACAGCTAGTAGTGGTGGACAGTTTACACAACGCAAGAAAAGCAATCTAAACACTGCTAACCAAGAAGGGGACATTACAGCTACCACAGAAGAAGGATTAGTTTTGATTGAACATTGTTCATTTGAAATGAAAACAGGGTACAAGAACTGGTCTATCATGGACATTATTGACAAACCTTTGTGTAAAGGGAAAGCTGCTGTTCAAACTTTTGAAGATTTTTACACACAAGTAGCTGAAACAGAAAAGTTTCCCATTCTCATTACTAAGAAAGATAGACGCCAAGAACTTATATTTTTTACATATTCTTTTTATAACATTTGCTGTGATTGTTATAACAAAGACGTGTCCCCTGAAATGTTGATGTATTTTCCTGGAAAAAATTCAATTATTAATACTGATATTATTTGTATGAATTTAGATAAATTTTTTGAATGGCTTGATCCAGGTAAACTATCTTACCATTTTCGTGAACTTCTTGATTTTACTGATATTCCATACTGATGAGGTATGAATTATGTTGTATGTTATAGAGGGCTTAACGCTGAGTGTAGATGGGATGATGAAATAGGTTTATTTCATGGCATAATACAATTACCTAAAGGCACTATTACTTTTTGGGCTAACACTAAAGATGAACTAATGCCCGCAATGAAAGACGCTGTTAACGATCACTACGAATTTATCTCCGGAGAAACTAATGAAAGAAGTTTATGATTTACTTTTAAAAATTGCTTCTGTTAGTGCCAGAAAAGAAAAAATAAAAATTATTAAAAATTATAAAAATACCAAGTGGTTTAAAGAAACTGTTATTTATGCTTACGATTATCGCAAAGTATTTAATATTAAACAATTCTTTGATGATGTGGCTGATTTTACGCAAGCAATGAAGCCTGAGTATATTTTTGAATTTTTAGATAAGTTGGCTTCACAGAATGGTGCATCAAATCAAGACATTAACTACCTCCACAGCCTGTGCAACGACCGCTATACCGTTGAAGTTGTTAAGCGCATCCTTAATGGCGATTTACGCTGTGGTGTGGCTATCAAGACATGGAAAGAAATCTTCCCTGAAATTGAAGAGCACAGCCCAATGCTGTGCAGTTACGCCGTAAGATATTCACACAGATATAAAACTTACAATGACGTGCTTGATAGATTTGTAAGTTTGTGCGGTGGATGGAACAATATCATTGGCTCGTTGAAGGCTAACGGTGTGCGTGTATGGGTGGATACTTCTGTTTCCCCAATGAAGTATGTTTCCCGCTCAGGCAAACTTTACCCTAACTTCAACTGTCTTGATGAAGAATGTTTAAAGATAGCCAAAAAACTCAAAGAAGAATGCGAACTTGATTATATGCCTACCTTAGATGGTGAGATTATTATTGAAGGAGAAGACTTCCAAGATCAAATGAAACAAGTCAGAAGACTTGAAGATGTGGATGACTCAAAATTCAGATTCATTTTGTTTGATTCACCTAGCTTAGGTGGTAGAACACAATTTAGCCGTAGCATAGTTCTTAATGATTGTGTGACATCTTCTCCTTTAGAAAAAATTACATTTGTTAATGAAGTAATATTTGATGATTTTGAAGACTTCCATTCATACTTCATTGACGTTTTATCTAATGGGTACGAAGGTTTGGTTTTAAAATATGTCAGTGCACCTTATGAGTTCAAACGTAGTAACGCCTGGTGTAAGGTAAAAGATTTTTATAGCGTTGATTTGAAAGTTGTTGGTGTTGAGAAAGGCACAGGCAAGTACAAGAACATGCTTGGTGCCTTGCTTGTGGATTTCAATGGAGTGACTGTGAAAGTAGGCTCAGGTTTTTCGGATCAACAAAGAGAATGGTTTTTAGAGAATCCACCAAAAATAGTTGAAGTAGAATATAAAATGGTAACTAAAGATGGCTCACTTCAATTTCCAACTTTTGTAAAAGAGCGAGATGATTTATTATGATTACCAAAGTTATTTTGGAAAACTTTCAGGCTCACGAATATTCTGAAATCAATCTCACCGAAGGTGTGAATGTTATCAGTGGAGCTTCTGACCAAGGCAAATCTTCTGTCATCAGAGCTATTAAGTGGGTAGCTGAGAACAGGCCAAGTGGTTTTGCTTTTAAGAAAGATGGTTCTAAAGGACCAACTAGAGTTACGCTTGAATTAGATAATGGAAACACTGTTATCAAAGAAAGGACCAACTCCGAACACTTTTACCACATTAAATATGTTGATGGCAGAAAAGATGTTATTCTCAAAGCACTCCGAACAGATGTGCCAGATGAAATAAAAAATATACTGAATTTTGGAGAGTACAACATCCAAAGCCAGACTGATGGTGCTTTCTTGATTGATACAACTTCTGGGGAAGCTGCCAGAATGTTAAATGTCCTTTCAGGCATTTCAATCATTGATTCTGTGTTGAAGGAAACCAATAAAAGAATAAGAGATAGAAAAGCTGCCAAAGAAGCAAATGAATCCTTACTGAAAGAAGCCAAACTCAAATTAGTATCTTTTAAGAATTTGGATAAAGCTAAAAAGTTGTTTGATGAAGCAAAAGAAATTTACAACGATAAGGAAGAAAATTTAGAGGGTTGGAAACAACTAACAGCTCTTATCTATAATTATGGTGTACTTGAAGCTCAGGAAAAAGAAGCGGTAGATATTGCTGCTGTAAGTGATCTCTTGAAGCGGCTTAAAACGCATTTAGACGAACTCTCAGGGCTTCAAGAAGGTTATGTGACCTTAGAGTCATTGCTTCTTTTATTGGCAAGCACAGACAAAGATTTGCAGGATTATGCTGGTGCTGCAAAATGTGGAAAAATAAAAAATGAACTCAGCACTCTTACCCCAGACTACCAAGAAAACACACATAATTATACAGAACTTTTAGCTTTGGTAGAAATGTATGAAGATAGTAAACAACAAGAAGCGTTTCAATTAAAAGAAATAATAAAAATACAAAAAGAACTTGAACAATTTAAAAAGGAAAACAATGTATGTCCGGTTTGCAAGAACACATGGTAGAACTTTTAGATCCTAATGGTCAGGGTTTAGTTGAGACGGAACACACATTCATGGGCAAGCCTGTGTTTACTTCTGAAGATTTTTGTAAAACAATCCCTACAAGAGTGTACAAAAGGAAAAATAAAAGATTGAAGAAGAAATGGATGAAAAGGTACGGCTCAAAAATGATACCAAGAACAGATGCCGAAATATGGCATCATTATGTTCTTTGCCACCCAAACACATTATGGCGTTTCAAAAATTTAGCATTTATTGATCCAGAAGAACAAAAATGATTTTTACTTATAATTTTGCTAATTGGCAGAAGATTCCTGGCATAATATTTCCAATAAGTATAGCTAGGTACGCACCAAAAGGTTGGGTAGGAGCTAGCTATCCAAAACTATACCCAACCGAAGAACTACTGTTTTTATACAAAAGAGGAAAACTCACAGATCAAGAATACACAAATACGTACAAAACTGATGTTTTAAATTTGCTTGAGCAGACAGAAGTAATCACAGATTTATGCAAGATTGTGGGTAGGCAAAAAAAATCTGGAATAAAGTATTCTGGTTGTGTTTTGTTGTGCTATGAAAAATCTAGTAGTTTTTGTCATAGGCATTTGGTAAGAGAGTGGTTTGCAAAACAAGGTTTTTATTCATCTGAGTTTTCTAATTTGCCCCAATCAAGAAACATAAAGCCTTTGAATTTTAGGAGTAAGGCATGAAGATATGTTATAGCAGTGACGCACACGCCTCAGACATGATACCTTCTTCAAGAAGCGATGACTACTTTGAAGCATTCAAAAAGAAGTTCAAGTACATGATAAATTATTGTTTGGACAATAACATTCAAAGAATCATTCATGCTGGTGATCTTTTTGATAAACACAATGCCAAATACAAAGTGACAAATTTCATTATGGAAGAATTGAACCTGTGGCGGTCAATGACAGGAAGTTTTACATTTTTAATGATAGCTGGTCAGCACGACATGCAGTATCATTCTTCTTGGCAAGGCACTCCTTACGAATCCTTAATCAGTGCTGGTTTAGCTTTTCATCTTAACAAAGAACCTTATGAAATGTTTACTCATGCAAACGATGAAGAAACAGGTGATTTGATTCTTCAACCTGTTCATATTTATGGTTGCAGTTATGGTGAAGAGACCCCTGAAATTCAGAATGATAAAGTGTATAATATTTTAGTAGTTCACAAAATGATTGTGCATGAGAAGCTGTGGGAAGGCCAAGAAAACTACACTCCAGCCTTAGGTTTTCTCAGAAGCAATAAATTCAACTTGATTATAGCTGGGGATAACCATCAACCTTTTACCATTTACCACAGAAGTAAAAATTTGACTATGTGTGGATCAATTATGAGAAAGTCTATCGACCAAAAAGATTATCAACCGCATTTCTATATTACAGATTTAGTGACCAATGAACACATGCGAGTACCCTTTCCTATTGAAAAAGATGTATTCAAAGAAGAAGTAATTGAAAACAAAAAGCAAAAAGTGTTAATTGATAAGTTTGCAGAATCGTTAAAGAACTCTACTGTTTCAACTTTAAAATTTGCTGACAGAGTAAATAGAGCAATAGAGAAAAATGAATTAGAACCACATGTTATTACCGCAATTACTGAAGTTATGGAGGCAGTAAATGGCTGATTTAGTAAAGCAATATCAGGCGTTAGAGGCCAGACTTGAAAAAGCTAAACTTGAAAAAGCTAAACTTGAAGGGCAGAAAGAATCAATTCTGAATACATTGAAAGAAGACTTTGACATTAATTCCATTAAAGAAGCCAAAGAACAGTTATTTTTGTATAAAGAAGAAATTGATGAACAAGAAAATGAAATAAAAGAGCTTATAGAACAAGCCACAAAGTTATTAGGCAGTTAGTTATGCTAAAAGAGCTAGAAGCCCGTATAGGGGCACTACAGGGGCAAAAACAAGCTACTGAAGATCAGATCAGTTCACTAACTAAATCAGTCAAACAACTGAAGTTAGACCTGGATGGTTTGACCAAAGCCAGCAAGTTTTTTCAGCATGAAGCTGACCAAGTACAGCAAGAAGTCATTGGCACTATTTCAAACTTAATTTCTATGGCACTAGCTGATATTTTTCCTAACCCTTACGCCTGCAATATTCAGACAGGTGTTAAGCGTAATGCTATGGAGGCCAAGATCGTGTTTGAGAAAGATGGGTTAGAGGTAGAACCTAAAGACGCTATTGGCGGTGGGCCTATTGATGTAGCTTCTTTTGCTGGTAGAGTTGCCTTCCTGCATTTGTCTGGTGACAGCAAAGTTTTAATTGCTGATGAACCATTTAAGTTTGTGAGCCGAAATTTACTAGATAAATGTCCTGAAATGCTAAAGACTTTAACGCAGCTAGGCCATCAATTTATTTTGATTTCCCATTTACCAGAAATCATTGAAGCTGCGGATAATATTATTGAAATTGAGAATGGAGCTGTAAAATGAAAGAACTAGAAAAATTAAATGATATTGTTGCAAGAAAGTTTGATATTTCATTTGAGTATCCTCACTTTGAGATTTTTTCTGAACCACAAAAGAAAGACCTTTTGGTTTTTGAAAAGGCAGCAAGGACTTGTTACAGGTCAGAAGCAAAAATTACCAAAGACTCAGCAGAAGAGTTACTCAACATGCTTATTCGTAGAGAACACATGGCAATGGTTGAGTTTATGGGCATGACTGCACGGTTTAGAACTTCGCGTGGAGTAACGCATGAATTGGTTAGACATAGACACATTTCAGGGGCACAAGAAAGCACACGCTATGTTAAGTATAATAATGTTCCTTACATTATGCCTTGGTGGGCAGCAGCTAAAAATATCATACCTAACATCCCATACATAACTGAAGAAGGCAGCTTTAGCATAAAAGAGTTTCACTTTTTAGACTCGTGCATTGGAGCAGCATCAATGTACAACAGGCGTATTGTAGAAGCTAAATGTACACCTCAAGAAGCTAGAGGGTCTTTGAACAACGACACAGCTACGTCAATTAACGTAAAAGCCAATCTCAGAGAATGGCTTCATATTTTTTCATTGCGGTGTGCTTCAGACGCCCACCCAGACATAAGGATGCTGATGCTAGGTTTAGTTTATTACCTTCAATCCTCTAATCCAGTATTTCAAATAATCTTTCAACATTACAAAGAATTTGAGCACCCATATCTAACCTGGTTTCATGACAGGTATTACCTAGTGCCTAAAGACAATAAGTTTTATATCGTGCCTATTGAAGATGTAAATATTCATTAGTCATCAGAAAAGTAAACATTGAAAATAGGGGTGGAAGCAGAATACCACACAGCATTGTTACTGACTGCTGGCACAAGTTGAAAAACACCCCTACTTGTAAAACCTTCTGCTTCAGTTGGTGCAAAGTCTAAATCAGTAATAGAAATACATTTTGGAAAGACATACCACATTTTCTTTTTGTTGATTGGAAATGTGAAACAAACTTCAAACCGAAAAGGCAATGGGTTAGCAATTATGGAACTCATGGCATTTGTTAAATCAGTTAAGTTCCCACCAAAAATAGATGCTTGTGTTCGGGCATTGTGTTCATATATTGAAAACTCAAGAAACATTTCTATTCCTGTTAAAAGCACTTCATCTGTATATAGAATACCATTAACAGGTGATTTGGTAATATGAAGGTCCTTCTTAGAATAAATTCTTACATCTTTCATTCTGGAGAATAAATTGGCAGAAGTAAGTATTGGATTAATTTCGCTATAATTAGCTGGGTCTGCTTGCGCTACGTAAACATCGCCCATACCAAGAAGAACAGATTCTTTGCTGACAAACTTATTAGACATAATAACTCCTTTGTGTGAGCTAGATAGATAAAATGTTGATTAACCACTTAAAAACTAAAAATCAAGTTAAGGATATCTTATGAAAAAGCAAATCTACGTTGGATTCTCTGGCAAGATGGGTGTGGGTAAAACTACTATTTGTAATCACATTATTGACAAAATGAATACTGGCAAAAAGAAAAGAGCTGCTTTATTTTCTTTTGGTGACGTGTTAAAAACTACCGTAGCCAGTGTATTCAATTTTCCTTTAATCTGGTGCTACAATGACAAAAACAAAGTGGTAAATTTTCTCAACAATCATGTACGCTTACCCATGACAATCCACCAATCAGCCATTACGCCTTTCACCAAAGCAATAAGTATTGCTCCTCAAAAGTCATCATTAACTGTGCGTGAGTTGCTCCAATGGTGGGGCACGGATGTAGTAAGAAACACCATTGATAAAGACTTTTGGGTTAAGAAATGGAAAGAAACTGTGCCTTCAATCGACTCAGCAGAAGTTATATTGGTAGATGATGTGCGTTTTTACAATGAACTTGAAGCAGTTAATAATGATAATGGAATGATGTACCGCATTGAACCTTATCCTAATTGGGATAAGCACTCTGACCATGAATCAGAAACCACTCTTGATGAATATCCATTTCTAATGACCAATATAAAATATCCTTTATATGGTGAAGAACATCTTAAAAAAGTGACAGAAGAAATTGTAAAAGATTTGGAGGGATTGTGCTAGATATTGAAAATATGGAAAAGTTTGTGGCCAGTATGGAATTTAGAGATTGTTGGGAATTTTTTGAAATTTCCAAAGAAGGTTTCTTACGCTCAAAGAGAACTAAAAGATTTTCTCTTCCATTTATTCGTAAACCAAAAATATACATAGCTTATTGTTTTAAGTATAAAGGAAAATCATATCAAAGAACTATTAGAGAGCTTGTGTTTGATGCTTGGGGTATTTCAAAGGTGTGGACAATAAAAGAAGCTGAGAAAATGCGCCAAATAGTTCCTTTAATACAACCGCCTCCAGAGGTAAAAGAAAAGTCAAAACCTAAAGAAACAAAGAAAGTTTATGAAACACCCAAGCCAAAACCGCAAAAAGAGATGTATGATGTAATATATGATTTCGGTAAAATGTCTGGCACCAGTTCTGAATTTAAAAATTTAGATTGCCCACAATGCGATCCAATGACAGGCAGATGGGAATGGAATTATGAATAATAAACAAACACGGAAGGTAACAATGCACACTGCATGCTCAAATTGCAATAGTACTGATTTACATTTTGTCGGCCAATTAAGTTTAATAGCCCCTATGTCTTTGTACAAGAAAATAACCAAAAGAAATTTGAGAAAAGCGAGTGTGAATCTTTTAGGTTTTAATTGGGAAGCTGCCGATATTATTTGTGGCCGAGAACGTGGCTGGGTTAGCAAAAGGGGTTGCAAAGGGCTACTTGAACGAAATTTTAAGAGAGTTGAGGATTACCGCCAGTCGCTAGAGTCTATTCAAACAGTGCACATGATGCCGCTACTTGAGAGACACTATGCGATTGAGTGCCAGTTGCTGGGAGATAGCGATGGCGTAACCGTTACATGGATGGCATTGGATAGTCCTACAGCCGCTGAATATGCCGAGATTGACAATAAAAACGGCGCAACGATTGCCCAACTTGTATCACAAATGGTACTAACACCGGCCCAAGGCGCCATGATCCTGAGTCAGAATAAAGACTCGATGTTTTTCGGACATATTGAGAAGCAGGACAGCGAGCTAGATAATGACGCTGAAAGCCTGCTGGACGACCTGATGGGTGGTGATGACAATGCACGCAGGCATGAACCAGCGGCTGCACTACAAAGAGATTTACCAGATGGCAAAAGAGCGCGTTAATACTTATGCCGAAACCGTTAAACTGCCAAGACTGGAGGGCGTGAAATGAAAAATCTACACATAGCAGCAAGCCCGCTAACGGGAACGATATTCGCTGGGTCAGTATTAAAAGACGGTCGCACATGGGGCGCAAATAAAAAAGATGTAACGATTGAAGCCCTAGTTGCTGTAGCAGAGCACGCCGTAAAGTTTGGCGAGCCTGTTGTGATAAGCAAACCTGACGGAACGCCAGAATATCGGATAACTGTAGAGCGCCTAGTCGGATAACTGTAGAGCGCCTAGAGAGTTCAAATGGAAGTTAAGAAGTCATCTAAACAGTGGGCAGAGAGTCGGGGCGCTGCACTGGTTGGTGCTCCACTCAAGCCAAGCCACGATGCCGAACAGCTCTACCGATTGACGCTGCAAAAAGCAGTCGAGCGTATGCGCAAGGATTACGAGCGCGAGCTAAAGAATCAGCTCAAACCCGCAATCAAGGCGACTGCCATGGATGCTAACCTTGGCGCACAACTGGGATTTATGTTCGGTGGCCTAGAAGACAAGTGGGGCAAGTTTTTCGGCAAACTGGCACGCAACTTGGCGGGGCGTGTTGTCAACCGAATAAACCAAACTAGCAAGAGAAATCTTGATGCCTCACTAAAAGACCTGAGCGGTGGACTTACAATCAAAACCCCAAAAATGCCAGAAGCTATGCTAAGTGAGTTGCAGGCCGCCACCCGCGTGAACGTCGGTTTAATTAAATCGGTGCAGTCGCAATACCATGAAAAAGGATTAATGGTAACAAGAATAAATACCGATTGGCATCATTATAGAGGCGCTCCTGATTCAACAGCAATTATTTATAATATTGATGTCCAATTAAAAATTAAATAATATCAAGGTATCAGTTTACCTGATGGTGCATAAAGAACAGGGCGATCTGGGCCTCTACCAGGGTCGCCTGACTTGTTCGCATTAACAGCCAAAGTAACTATTCCTGCATGAAGCAAAGACATCTCACAAGCTGTGCCTAAATCATAACAGAAAGCGTTCACTTCTTTATAAATATGGGGGATTTGATTATTTCTCATCATTTGACAGAACACATCATGAACAAGAGAATAAACTCTGTTACTTACGGTGTCTATCCAACCAGTCATTCCATCCCAAGCGTAGCCTTTCTGTATCACCAACAAACCATTCAAATACAGTTCGTACCAATCAAATTTTACTGAATATTCTTTGATAGGTGTCCAAAATGCTTTGGTGAACTCTAATTGGTATTTGTATCCTTTAGAGTAACCTATTATTAATGATTTAGGGTCTTCAATATTCCCTACACTAAAAACATTTTCTATTTTGTTCATGGTTTTGGATCGCAATCGCTTAGGTGACGGTCAATGTCTGAATGGATATTCATAATCAACCTTTGATTTTTGTAGCATCTTTCTTGGTAATGATTTTTTAAGTAACTAATATTTTTAATTTCAGTACCATTATCTTTGATAAGTTTTAAAGCTTCTTCAGCTAATTCTTTTGTGTTTTCTTCTACAACAGTTTCTTTTAAAACGGCCTCTGCCAGTAGTCCTAAAAGATTAACACAGCGAACAGGCATTAGTTTTCCTCACCAAAAAGTTCTTCGTGATCTCTTTCTAATACTTCTAAAGTTTTCTCTAACGACCAAGACCTATCCGGTCCTTCATATTGGGAAATAACTTTGTCACCGTCTCGTTCATAAGTGATGGTTTTGTCAGGAGTAGTGTAAGTAAAAGAAGTATTGCCACTAGTCACGCACCCACTAACAAAGAAAACTAAAAACAAAATTTTGTAAAAATGTCTTTCAAAAAACGTCTTCATGGTTTCACCTCAACAATATTTTTTATAACTATTAACAGCTTCAGCTACAGCACCTTTCCCTAAATAAGTATTGTAGTACTTCTTCCAATACTCAGCTAATCCTTGCACATCAGTAGCTTTAGGCAAAGGTGCTGATATGGTCATGTACTTTAAACGCATTAACAGAATAGCGTATTTTAGGTTGTAAACCATCGCCTCAGGGCCTACGTGGTAGCCAACGTATTGATTTATGAAATTGGCTACACGATTTTTAAATTCATCACTTCTGGTAAGAATCCATCTGTTCATGATGTCATTAAATGTGGCAGGTTCCATCTGTGCAATGCCTAGTGCTGGTCCTTTCCCTAGTTGTCTAAGATAAGTGCCAGCATTAGACTCTACAGCAATAGTCATCATGCAGAGTTCTACTGCTGCGTCTAAACTAGAAACAAGTTTTGCTTGTTCTAGTGTTTCCTTAATCAGCCCCCTTAATTGAGAAGCGTTTATTGCCATAAAGTATCTCCTTGTGAAAGTATTCCACTAATTCTTGATGCTCTTCTTGGGTGGATTTTGGCAAAGTCTGTTTGTAAAAAATTAGTTAATGCGCTTTCCCAGTCTTTGTTTCTGACAGATTCAACAAACTCTGGCATGTCTTTCAACCCGTCTTCGTACTCAATAGCAAGCAAAACTCTTTGAATGGATTCATGAAGACTATCAAAAAATTGAATACTGAAAATGGTGCTTACATTGGAAAGGGATTTAGCTATTCTATTTGAAAGCAAGAAACCAGCTCTTTCTAAAGAAATTTCTTTGGTGCTTACATCGGTTTTATTTCCTACTCCAATAACAAAATGGCCGTTGTTTGTTTGCCTGGCTCTTAGCCAAATGCCATAATCAGAAATCAAGTCTTCTTCAAGCTGTGTGTAATTCATAATGCTTCCGTCACTTCTGTATTTCTTTTTTGAACAGCTCCCAAGCAAGCCAGGCCATAGCTGCAAGAAAAGCAAAAATACCGCCTTGTCCCATCCGTATTGCTGCCCCCCTCATTATTTCATTTCTTAGTTTTTGCCTTTCAATAACTACTTGATGATACGCTCTGTGGCCGTCTGGGTCTTGGTCTGGAAAGCCACACATAATACGCTCATACTTAGACTCAATTTCATTAAATTTGTTTTGAGTCTTTTCCGCTTCTTCTTTAATAGCGTTTATGATTGCTATAGTATCATCTGAGTGTGGCATTTGTGTATCCTTAAATTTTATTGGCTTCAACAAACATTATGTCAATGTCTTCTTCCGCCCAATTCATTAAAGTTTTAACTTTTTGTAATAAAGTATTATTTCTTTCTATGACACTTGTTTTATGCCATTCTAGTTTAGCTTCTGTTTTTTCAGGCTCCGGTAGTTGTTCAAATAAAGTTTCAATAATATCTAACAAACCTATCCTGTTTAAATAAATATGAGCTTGCCTGGCCGTAACATTTGCAGGGATGTGTATTGGAGCAATGAATTGTTCCCCATACTGAAATTTCATACTTTCAACAGCTAATTCATAAGCTGTTTGTTCTGAAAGTTTTAAGATTTCTTGAAATTTTTTAGTCCTATCTAGTAAAGTATCTATTTTTAAAATTTTACAGTAATCATATTGGTATTGAGTGGTTTCAATATTATCATCAATTTGTATATTTGTCCTTTCATTTACAAGAACAAAGATAAACTCATTTTTATCTTTAAATTTAGGCTCCTGATTATTGCTTATTAATAACATGACACCTCCTTTGCTATTTTCCACCAATTACCAGAAGGAACATATTTGTAAAATAATTTCATAGAATTTGTATATTGGCACCAACCAAAGTAAGAAGGAATACATTTTATATTTTTATTTCTTCTTTTGTTTTTAAAATTTGTAGAAATTTTATTTCTCAATTTTAATTTTGACTGTGTTATTTTTACACCAACAAAATTTAAAGATTCTTTGTAAAGTTCAACAATATTTATGTTTTCTTTTATTTGTAAATTAAATATTTTAAGTTTTTCTTTTATTTTTAATTTCCAAGATAATAAAGATATTTTAAAATTAGACATAATAATTATATCATCGCAGTACCTAAAATAATATTTGATTTTTAAGCTTTGTTTACAATACCAATCAAGTGGAGTAAGAATTAAATTGCCAAAAAATTGACTGGTAAAGTTACCAAGAGGAACTTCTGGAAGACTTTGAATGATATTTTTTAATAAAGAAAATGTGCGTTTACATTTTATTCTTAAAATTTCAGGGGAAAGTAAAATTTCATTTTTTATATTTTGATAAAATTTTTTAATGTCCAATTTTAATGCGTATTTAGGTTTATTTTTTTGAATAGCTCTGCGCACTCTTTTAATACAATCTTTTGTGCCTCTGCCTTTAATACTTTGAAAAGTATCACGGATCATAGACTTGACCCAAATATCACCACATTGCTGAATAATTGCATGCTGTACTATACGGTCAGGATAATAAGGCAGCTTATGTATTTTACGAATTTTTCCTCCTTTCATTCCTTCTTCTACAACATATTTTGAAGTAGTAAATGTTCCTTTGATTAACATCTGCTGCAATTCATTTAGTACTTGTTCTAAATTTGCATCCACCCATTGAACTTGTTTATACGTTGTTTTGCCTTTTCTTGCATTTTTATGCGCAAGTAAAAGGTTTTCTTTGCTAACAATACGATCAAATAAATCTCCACCTTGTCTTTTCATAATCTCACCCAATGCCCAAGCGTTTCGGCAACAGATGTTGCTACTAAGCTTTTAACGGGCTCGTATTTAGATGAAACCATCAAAGATTCTTTGCAGTTTTTTTCAAAACTGAGCAAGACGTGTGAAGAGTTATTACGATTACGATTGCCTGAATCATTATTAACATTAAGCGTAAAAGGACCTGCTTGTAATCCATTATTAGCATTCGTACTGGCGTGTGTGTTGGCAAAGAATCTCACAAACATATTTATTCCAAAATTTTATAAATTAAATTGTTATTTTTAATGAGACGCGCGAAGAGCTAGCACGATGACGACTGCCCGAATCATTACCAACATCAAGCGCAAAAGGACCCGCCCGCAATCCATCAAGAGCAAGCGCACCGGCGCGCGCGACTCGCCACTCGCTATTTTGCCAATAATAATCTGTCATGTATTCATCACTATTTCCTTCTAATGTAGCAGGTAAAATTGCTGTTTCTAATTTTTGAATACTTTTTATAAACCCATTAGATGTTGGCATTTTGCTGCCTAACTGAACATAGTTAGTTGACGTATCATCAGCAAATTTACTTGGATCATTACAAATGTAAGCATCTCTATTGTTTGCATTAAAACCATCTACCCATTGCCAAATATTCCCCCAAAAATTCTCAATTCCTCTATAACTCATAAAATCTGTTGTTTTGTTTCCACCCGCAGTAGAAACACCACCAGTTAAATTACCTAAAGACATAGATAATCCATTTATTGAAACTCTACTATCATTTCTATTTCCGCTATTAATTGGCCACGAAGAATAATGGACATTCCCGTCACCAACAGCATCTTGTAAATTCCAAGTGCTGTATTCTGTTAACAATAGTAGTTGGATATAATTCCATTGCCAAAAATCTATTAATTGCAAATTATTATTTTGTGCAAGTGTTCTAAATTCTGCTCTAGTTAAACCGCACATAGCATAATCATTTGGAAGACTTATTAATTTATCATTAGCTAGGTCTACTCTACTTAAATTATTATCGTAATTAAGCCCATCAACTATGCTGCCATCTGGTCTCATAACCGTAGCATCAAAAGCTCCAAGATACCATTTATCACAATTTTCAAAAGAAGGATGTAGAGTAAAACCAGGATGTTGCATACTACTCATTTCATACGTTACAATTTCTCCATCCCACGTTGTCCTAGTATAGCCTTTTAATCCTATTTCGACCATACATATTCCGTCTGAGCCGTCGAATACTGCTGGTGTTTCTCCATCTTCTTTAAAATTACTATTATACTCATTTAAATAATAATTCACAGTACCTGTGGATGGATCAACCATACAACGTTTTAAACTTTTGTGTAAATCTATTGGGCCACTCATATTTTTCTCCAACCACCTATCTTGGGTTTGGCTATAAGATATTCTTACGTCCAACATACCAGGAACGTATTCTCCAAATAAATTATCTAATCTAATTTTATCTGTAAAAGACATTAATCCGTTTTTGGTGTGTGTGACTAAACCAATACTACCACCTTCTCCGCCCCCACCTTCAATTTCTTTCCAAGTCCCATCATTAGCTAAATATTTGTCACCTTGTGGGTCTTCTTCAGTTTTTGGTACAAGCCCGTCATCATTTTCATCAAAAACATTATAAGTGGTGTTTGTATCAGGGGGTGTTGTCCATTGTCCTTTGTCATTTAAATATTTAGTGCCTTGTGGCTCACTTTCTGTTTTAGGGACTAAGCCATTATTTTCATCATCAAAAATATCATAAGTAGTATTTGTGTCTGTGTCTGGAGGTGTATCTTTGGTTATTTTTAATCCACTAGAAGTAATTTCAACACCCGAAATAAAAGTTCCTGTCCCCACAACTTCCGAACCAATACTAAATTCATCATTAGCTAAAGTTAAGCCATTACCAGCAGTGTATTCTTTACCGCTACCTTCACCTGAGCCAGCTTCCCAAGGCACATTCACAACTGCTTGGTCATTTGCATTTAATTGAATAGGATAAGTTCTGCCTGTGGTGCTTGAAGGTGTCTGCGCTGCTTCTGTTTGTTCAACATCACTACCCAATTTCACAACACCCAAAGAAGTACTGGTAGCTTTAGAATAATTTGTGCTTGAGCTAACTTCTTTCCAACTGCCATCATCAGCTAAATACTTGCCACCAGAGGGGTTTGCCTCAGTTTTAGGTACTAAACCATTATCTTTGTCATCAAAGACGCTGTAAGTGGTGTCTGTGGCGTTAATTTTATTATTTTCATCAATAGTAATATTTGTACCTTCACCATACTTGGTATCAGTAAACACTGCATTTTCAGGTACATCACTTTTAACTTCTTTGCCGTTTACTTTGTCGGCATCACTAGCATTATTGACTTTAACACCTTTGATAGTGTTTTCATCATAATCCCATTTATTGCCCCAAGCTGTTTTCTCAGCATCAGTAACAAATCTATTATCTTTATCTTGTAAAATTATGGAAGGGGAGTGATTAGCTGGATGGGTGTAATCATTGGCGTAATAAGCAATGGTTTCTAACTTTTGCTTATCTTCTTTTGACATCAAGCCATCTGTAGCGGATGACGCTATTGGATAAATTTTATCTTGTGGTGTATCGTAGGTGAATTTGATGCCATCGGTAGTTTGCTGAACTTTGCTTAAAAAAGTACCAGCCCCTTCAGTTTCTACTTCTTGGCTAAAAGTTTTCCCAACTAATTTAATACCATTGCCAGCACTGTACACAGTTTCTGGGGAATGGTGGATAATAGCTTCTTTCAGTGTATTGGCGTCTATAGTGTGAGGCTCTGTGCTCATTCCAGCCAAAGCATCCACAGACGATAATTTATTTGGTACTACTGGTATTTCAGGCGTGTTTTTTAAATCAGAATATTCTCCAGTCCAAGCAACCCCAGAAAGTGAATACCAATCAGCATCTAAATCTGCGTCACTTCGTTTAGTGATAACTTGGCTAGTAGTGCCACCAGGTGGCATTCCTTTTCCTGGCACACCTTTTTCGGTAACTGCTACAGTAGTTTCCTTAACCGCTCCTTCGACACTAACTGTAGCTAATTGCTCAGTAATTTGTATTTCGATATTGGTGTTCATTATGGATTGCCTTCATCATTTTCATCATTTTCTTCTTCAGGTAAACTTTTGCTCACATCAGCATTAACTGCCAAATTTCCATAAAGATACGTTCTTATTGCCCCTTCTTTTAAAGTGTACTCCACATCATAATCATGTGTGCCTACAGGCCATAACTTTGTGTCTTCTCCATCGACCATCAATATGGTTACTTTGCCTGTAAGTTCATCAATTTCAGTTTCGAACTCATAAAGAAATTCATCATCTTTTGTTCTTAGCTGCATACAGACTTTGGTAGGAATTAATGGCTCATTATTTGCGGAAATGGTGATAGTTTTTTCTAGTAAACTATCACCTCTATAGATGGCGTCAAAATTGTATTTGCCTGCGTATTTAGGTTTCTTCATTGGCGTATCTCCCTAATGACTAATCCGTAACTAATTTTTTAGTGACGGGCAAGTGTGTGGGTTTTAAAGCGTATTTCCCATTTTATATAAAGTATTAATTGCATAATCTTTTAGTATTCCATCATATATTTCTAATGAATGAATTTTTGTACCCCTTGCATATGTAGCAGTAAAAGAATTAAACCCTCCTAATTGAAAAATATTTCTAGCAGATGTGCCAATAGATCCTTGATGCAAACCCCCATCATGAATTTTTTCGCCGTTCTCATACACTATCGCTAAATTTTGGCTGCTATTAACCACAACAACAACATGGATAGGTGTATTAAGGGGTTGGGTAATGGTAGATTTTTGACTAGATATTAAAGCTAACTTATTGTTATAAAAATTTAAAAACCATCCATAATCACTATTATTGATAGTTGAATTATTTTGGCTTCCAATTATATATTGATAGTGTGTAAAATCGTACAATCTTTCTACCCACACAGAATAAGTAAACCACTTATCTTGATGTTGATTTAAAGCTATTCTTGCATATTGTGTTTGTCCATTGCCTGTAACATACCCACCAGTTAAAGACATATTTGTATTTGTGAAATTTAAACTTCCAACCGAATCATTAAAATCTGTTTCAAATGTGTACCTGTGGATAGGCGGTAAATAGAAACCAGAACCCAAAATTACTGATAAAGTCTCTTCAATTTCTTCTGTTAAAAATATTGTTAAAACTACTTTAGTTATTGTAATTTCTGTTATGTTTTCAAAATCATTAAGAGGATCAAATGTCCAACTACCATCAGCATTAACTATAAAAACGCCACCTTCATCCCCTGTTATTTCTTCCCCTATGTTTGCCGCATCACCATTAACTTTTGTAACAGAAAATCCAGGGCGATTTAAAAATATATTTCCATTCCATAAAGTAACAGGTGTGCCCATGCTTTGATTTATAGTATTAACATTATATTTAACATATAATTTATCCATATAAAAATATAATTGAATAATTGTTGTAGCACCAGCAGTCTTGTTAAGTTCTCCGATAACTTTTGATCCAAAAGGCCAATTAATAGAATAACCGCCAACACCACCTTGCACCACCATAAAAGTGTAAATAAAGTTTGGTAAAAAACTAACGTCATTTACACTAAAAAAATTAACATCATTTACAAGTGTTGCTTTTATTATTGAAAGGTTTTCAAACCATAATAGGCCATTTCCACTAATATTACCTAAATTTTGAACCTGTTTTTCATAAATTAAATTGTCACCAGTAGTATCCCATGCTCCACTTTTCCTTATTAAGACTTGCCCGTGTTGAGCTGAAGTCATGCTACCATCAATCAGATTTATAAACCTGCCAAACTGTGTGTTTTCTAAACCGCAATTTGTGTTATAATTAGCAAAAGAAGCAATATTTTCAACTAATGGCATAACTTACCCCGCAAAGTTTCCAACTACTTCTACAAATACAGCCACACCTATTTTGTAACAACGATACCAAGTAGTTGTGTTGGCAGTTGTAATTACAGTACCAACCACAGAACTTTCACTAAAAGTAACATCCCAATCACCCGTAGCGTCTTGCTTAACAATCAAATTTATAGTTACTCCGTCATTAAAATTTGAGAAAGCAATTTCAGTAGATTTAGTCAAATCTAAAGTAAAAAACCTAGCTGCTTGACAATTAACGGTTGTGGTTGTTGAAGCACCTATTGTTACTACTTGTGTGGCAGGTGGAGGCAAAACTGGAAAAGCACTAGGCACCCATTTCTGAGTGGTGTTGTTCCAAATAATCGTCTGCCCTTCAGTCGCCGTGTTATCCCATAATCCAGTCATGTATTCAAAATATTTATTCACTTTCTGTGCATTGGTATTAAAAATATGATTCCAATATTGTTGACCGTAGTCAACGGTTTCAATTTTAGTAGGGCTTAATATAGACATGAAAACCTCCTACGAAACATATTCGCCATCGCCTACGGCAACGGCCAAATTCTTTGTAGCTGTGTAAACGCCAAATTCTCTAGCTCTTACATTCACAGTAAAAGCAGTGGCCAATTCAATTTCAAAAGTGCCTACTTGCGCAGGCAAAGCTGTCCACTCTGTGGCAGTGCTCAACTTCCATTCAATCATAACATCTGTATTTGAACCAGTTATAAATTCAGAAGAACTAGATAATCCTGCCCCACCTGTGGTCATATCAACAACACTGACAATGAAAGAAACTTTTTCACCAGCACGCAAAGCATAAATTCTACTGATAGCAAAAGGTTTGTAGGCATTGGCAGAAATAGGCACAGCTATAGCTGTCGCAGTATTAATAGCCACACTTCCTACTATGTTTTTAGGCAAAAATTTGTAATTACCTGCAATTACATTATTCATTGGCGTATAAGCACAATCTATGGGGCTAGAAACTATCCATACAGCAGCACTGGCATTATGAGCAACTTTAGCAGTATTAAACAATCCTCTAATGATTCCTGTAAGTCTAACTGTTCCATTTTCATTTAAAGTAACTGTTTGAAATTTCATCACTTCATTATCAACAATCAATAATCTATCAATTCCAAATAATTCTTTTCTTGAAAATGATTCAACGTCATAAGTGTCTTTGAAGTATTTAATCAACATGCCTGTTTCTGAATCATCAATATCTTCAGTGTTTGCTTCATATTTTACCTGTAACGTGGCGTATTCACAGAACGTGAAATAATCGTCTAAGTAGTCATAGTTGGTGCTATCTAGTGCGTAGTAAACAGAAAAAGAAGTTTCTGTCTCTAGTTCTCTAGCAGCTAAAAACAACAACACAGGTTGATCTGTCCACGCAGTTCTTGGTAATTCAAATATTCTTTGCTTGGTGAGTTTTACTGGGGCGGTAAGTTCTCTTACCCAAGTAGATGAACCTGTCCCTATATTAGTCCAGGCTTCATCAAACAGTAATTCAACTACCTGAATACCATGAAAACTGATTTCATTTGAATCAATATTTTCTAAACTTTTCTTTACAATGCGCAAGGATAAATTAGATATGCCAAGCTCTTCATTACTGACCTGAACAATCTGCCCTTCACTGAGATTCAGATATTTCATACCAGTGACAAACTCTACCTCAGCGTAAGGGTAACTTTCAGTTTTGATAAGCTCTGCTAGTCTTCTTTGCGTTGGAGCTAATTGTCTGAACAAGGTAAGATCATAGGACTGCGTAAACTTTTTCTGAAGCATATTAATAGACGCCATATTATGAGTAACAGCAGTCCTTTCAGAAAAGTCTTTGTCTTCTTCTATGTATGTAGCTTTAATGTCATTGACTGTGTCTTCCCATGACCTTCTACTTATTACGAACTTGATAAAATCATTCTGTATGTGGCCGTAGGAGGCGTCTGCGGGGTTGTTAGGCAAAATGTAATGCTTACCAGCAGTTTCATAATAAAACCCGCCTAAAGGCACCAAAATCTGTTCAATCTTATCTAAAAGTTTCCCTTGCTGACCAACAACTAGATTTACTCCGTAAGATTTATTTCTCCAATAAGTGGCAGCAGCATTGAAAGAAGTATTATCAATATCTGCACCATTTACTCCAGCATCAGTAAGCATATAATAGATTACATTGGCAGGATTCATGCCATTGCTTGGGTCTGCCCAAATAGCTTGAAAAGTGCTCTGCACAACAAATTCTAAATTAGGAAATTGTGTGCCTGAACCACAAAAAACTTTTCTTAGCATCATTGAGCAAACATGAGGTATTGGAGAAAAATATTCTAAGTTCATTGAAAAATTACTATTACCATCTCCTTTATTTAGAATGAATGTGCTATCTTTTTTCGCACTTTCAGAATCCGTGCTCATGGCACCCGTCCAAGTAGTGTTTATTTCAGAGTTAATAAAAAGTTTATTATCCCGATAAACTTTTAAAACTCTGGCAGGGCCCATACAGATAGTTTGCCACGCACTTAAATAATAATGATAACCCACAGTAACTTTTTTGCTACTTTTACCCGACTTCACTTTTTGTGTTTGTTTTTCAACAACAAGATCGCCATACCAAACAATATTGCCAGTGATTTTAACTCTGCCAAACACCCAAGGTATCACCGAACCTTCAGCAGCTCGTGTCATGTGGAAATCGTCTAAACCTGATGCTTTAACATTTGGAGATTTTATTTTTGGCTTGAAAAGCCACATGGACAGGAAATAAACACCTGCATATAAAACAAGAGAACCGATTAATCCTAAGCCCACGGCCTACTCCTTAAAAATCCTAACTACATATCTAGTTCTTAGTTTCCACCATTTGTTGAAATCCATAGTAAAAATTCCATTATTATACAACCCATGAATAATCATGTCATTGCCTAGATAAATTGCTAAATGGTCTGCCATTGATCTTTTAACTAAAGACATAACGCAAATATCACCAACAAGAAAATTCTTGGTTTTTATTTTTTCATAAGTGTAATCACTGTTTAAATTATTATCAAAATTATCAAATAAAAGATTTTCAAGTACAGGTGTTTGGCCATGCACCTGCCAATCACGCGGATAATATATGTAAGATAATTTAGTCCAGACACCAATATTTACTAAAGCTTGGCCAGTAAACAGTCCACAATCAGCTCCATACTTTTTAGCTTTCTGATAATGCCTGTAAGGTGTTCCTTCCCAAGCCTCTAATTCAGTTTTGAATTTGAGCCATTCTTCTTCAATACTGAAAAGTGGTTGCATTATGCGCCCCAGATAACAGGGTTGTCAGATGGTATATAAGGACAACCGTAAAAGTTTGCCAAGTTGTTAAACTTGTTTTTGCAATCAATAGCAGATTTAGAACAGCCTTGAAAAGCAGTTACAATAACACCAGCAGCTACAGAAGAATCAAAAGGCACATGAAGATTAAACTTATTATTTTCTCCATGTGTGATCCATCTAAAATTACTTAAATATCGAACATAGCCATGGGTGTATAAAGAACCAGCAGAACCAATAGCTGTCGAAACTATTGCCCCTGTGCTAGAAATACTATCAATCTGAAAATTTAATTGGTAGTCCCCAGCAGATAATCCACATTTACTATCATACAGAGTGTTTTGGCAAAAGGAAGAATGAATATCTCGGGGCCATGTGGCCTCTAAAATACTACCTAAAGAAGCACACATAGCAACAGCATAAATACCTTCTAGCTGCACACTTTTTATATTTCCTTCAAAAATAAGAACATTCTGCGCATCAAAATTAGAAACCAAACCCCTAAAAATCCTTACCTTACTTGGTGTTGTTGGGTAATTGGATAAATAACTTACTAATTTTTCTTCTAATGGTGCGGTTATTTGGCAAGTCACAGGCTCAAACGTGGTATTTCTGGTAATCTCTCCACGCTTGATATGTGCTGGTTTGTAATCTCTGGCATTGAAAATTATACTTGTAGGATAAGTAGTATAACGAGAAATTGTGTTGCCGTCATCAAATTCGTATATTTCAGCGTATTCCCCAAGCTCTACAAGATTTAAATTGGATTGTGATATAGCCATTATTGGTAAACCTCCACTAATCTGACATTCACTTCATAGATTGAATCTGATTTAGGTGTGAGTTTAAAATCATCTAAATCAAAACGCACAGTTTTCCATTCTTCAATTCGCACATTATGGCAATCTTCCTCAAATATTTGGAAAGGTGTAGCATTTTGTAAATTTAATCTGATGTAATCCATAGTTTGGGAAGCTCCTACGATCTGTGTAGTGTATTTTTGCCCTCTATAACTAATAACTACTTTCTTACTTAAAACTTTACTATATTGTGCCGCATAATTATTTGTTTTTACACGCAGTTGGGAAGCTCCTTGGTATTCTCCTTGAATTATTAAAAAATCGTTAAGTGGGAATAAATATTCAAACTTTTTTAATCTTCCTTTAGCCGCGCACACAAAATTCAAAAAAGAAATAACTTCTATTTTTGATTTTAAAGTTATTGTGCCTGTATAAGATTTTGGGTTGTTTTTATTTTTAGGGAATTTGCTGTAAAGCATCTGTGCTGTGCCTACAAAGCCTCCTATATCTCTATACAGGCTTTGCTCGCGATTAATAGGCTTTGCCCAATCAAATTCAAAATCAAATGTTGTAGGGAGATTTGGTACCCCTGTCAAAACAGGCTGCCCTTCCCCTAATAATTCTTCAAAAGTTAAATCCCAAGATACTAAATTGCTAGAAAGAATTTTACTATTCGCAGCTTTTATATAACCGTTCACCATTGGAAAACCAACAAGAGCATCTTCATTCGGAATAACATCTAGAATGGGCGTTGATACAGATATTTTGTTGCCTATTATGTCTGCTATTTCTTTTACAATTAAAATATTTTCTCTATCTGTTATTATAATATATTCACAATATTTTTGTAAATTCCAAAGCTGAGACAAATCATAATTGGCAGTTATTGACATTTTATTTGAATCTATTTTTGCAATAGGAAATGATTCGTACACTAAAGGTATTCCAACCACTTTATCTTGAGCAAAATTAATAGCATTTGTTACACTGCCATAAGTGGTATCAACATGATTAAAAGTAAGTATTCTTTGTGGTTTTTCTAATAAGGGTCTTCTTTGTTCATAGTTTTGAGAATTAGATGTAACAATGGTTTCAAACTTATAAGTTACTTCTGACTTCCCATTCCAATCCGCCCAAAGTTGGAAAACAATAAGCCTGGTTGCCGATGTTTTTAAAACATAAGTTATTGTTTCCCCAGCAACATCGACATTAATGTAAAAATCTGTAAAAGAAGAAACGGGGCCTTCTGGGAAAACAGTCAACAGGCCACCAACACCTTCACCATAATCTAATTCAAAATCCCCTGCTTTGTTTAAAATAAAAGTTGTGCCAAAATCACCATCAACTACAGGCTCATGCACTGTTACTTTTTGGTTTGTATGGGCATTCCATATGTAATAATCTATTTCTTCCTGAGAAAGAACTAAACCAAAATCTACAACAAGGCTCGGGAATATATGAACTTGATCTCTAATAATATCCCAAAAACTATCGCACATAAATTGGTAATCGTATTCTCTGAAATTTTTTTCTACATTAAAACGTATCTCAGCCACGAAAAAAGCTAAAAGAGAATCATAGTAAAATGCTTTGTGTGGCTCAGAATTAATTTGATGGGAAATATCAGAACCAATGTTTTTAGCGTATTGTGGGAGGACGTTGGCAAACATCATACACCTTCAATATATTCTAAAGCTACCCCAAATGTGTTGCTATTTCTAATGACTGGGTACACTGCAAAATTTTTAGTACCAAAAGAAATAGTATCATCTCCTTTAAGCAAAGAGCCCATTCTTACTGCGTGGTAAGGTAAGTAAGCGATTGGGTGTAAAAATATATTTGCATCATCTAGTTTTTCAAAAAGATGAACTATAGGCCGATGAAGAAAATGTTTTATTACTGATATATTATACCGCGTACCATCTGTGTAAAAACCACCAAGTCTAAACGTAAAGTAATTAGAAGAAGAAAAAGAGTTATAATTATTATGACAAAAAGTACCTTCCGCATTATTTATAGTACTCCACCACCTTGTGGTGGAGCTAGAGGCATTGTAAACATAAGATCGGTCAATGTCTTTATTTACAGCTGTACTGTCATACGGTTGTTTCCATAATAAACCTGTTGTTGGATAACTTCTTCCATTGTTATAATTACTGCTAGATGGCATTTGGTGCCCAAAGGCACCTAAAAACGGCGAGCTAGACCAGCCCCTAGGCGCAGCACACACCTCATTCACATAATTTAATAAAGTTTCATCTTCAGGCATTAAACCATCCATTGCCCCAATAATAAATCTACGCCAAATCGGGTACACTCTGTTTGTGGGTAAAGTAAGATAACAATCGTCTTCCCAAAAAACAGCAATAAATTGTTTATTTACAAAAATTACTTGCTTGGATACAGGGGAACGAAGAAAATTAGCTGGCCTCATTCCTACATTTGCCCCATCCCAACTATCGGGCAAACCAGCACTATTTTGTGTAAATTTTCCTGGCTGGCTATCATAAGCTGAGGTAGCACTATAGCCGGTTTGCCCAGTCAAATGAATATGAGAAGTGCCACTATTTGGATTTCTTAATTTTATAGAAAAATACAGATTTTGTTTATTGTACAATCCATTTGAATGAAGCATTAGTAAACCATCAGCCCCAGCTTCATATTTATCTACAGTCCAACCATAATCAACACCAGCTGAAGCAGCAGTAACCACATTATAAATATTACTTAAAAAAGTTGCTTGATTACCAACATCTGTGAATGTAAATTTTTTACTTATAGGTGCCATTATTTCCCTCTTATGGTGTGTCTTTTAAAGCCATCCATGTATACCAAGAAGTTCTATTTATATCTGGAAAAATTATACAATCTTCTGCACCTACTTCAGATAAAACAGTATTCTTTTGATTAGGTGCCCAATACACACCATCAAGTTCTCCCAAAAGATAGTAATCTTCATAAGAAGCATTGAGGGCATATACGAATATTGGGTAAAGCATTTGTTCAAAACCATCATCTGGATAATTCATGTGTGTGCCTGTTACAATACTAGTGCTAGAAGGTTGGGTAGGATCCATATACCAATCGTAAGACCAGCCAACAGGAGTCATAAATCTATTGCAAGCAAAATGACGGGAGGAGGTTGTGTTAGTGGCATTTGAAAAATTTCCATGCCTACTAAATATTAAATTTCTTCTATCATTATTCCAACCATGGCCACCACCCCAATCAACAGTAGCATAACCTAAATAACTACTCCAAGGCCCACCATTAAAACTATCAGCTAAACAGCACAAAGGATGAGGAACTTCTAATGGTGTTAAATGGCGCACATATTGTCCCATATAACCATTTGAATAGCGTTCTTCAGTGTTTATTACTAAAATTACTCTGGCTTTATTAGAAAATACCCACACTTCCACAGGTGGTTTCATTTCCCATTCGCTAGTAGATTCATCTGTTTTAAAAGGCATAAAACACCTTTGGTTACTATTTCCATTACCATTCCCGTAACTTGTATTGTAAAAATCTGTGGCAAAAGTATTGCCTAAACCATCATTTACAATATTATTATCAAAATGGTAATAAGTTTTAAGCACCAATCCTGCTTCTAACCCCTGACTATGAAAACCAGCCCAAATACCTATATAAATATTTTCATTTCCACTTTTCCCTGTATTTTTTAAAATTACAGCATCCATTTTTTTAGGATCTTGTAGTGTACGGTAATCTGCGTGCACCATCCAATCTTTCCCGGCGGTGCTTGGATCAGACGTAAGAAAATTTACCACTGTATCAAATACACTATTTGGTCCAGTAACCCCTCTAACTAATTGCTGCTTCAACAAAGCCATGATTACCTCATCATATTTTTAATGATTGCTGGGTTTCTACTGATCACATTCAGTATCGCTTTTTGCCCAGCTTGTGAAGACACATACTGATCAAACATACCAGGGTCTAAAATATTCACAATTTGCAAAGACTTTTCATCTCTTGAATTTTCTTGGGAATTATCAAAATTATCAACATAACCACCATCAGCAAAGCGATTACCGCTACGCTGGTGTGGATTTTTAGCAAAACTACTTAAAATATCCTTTGGTATGCTGCGGGTGCGTATAGCTTCCATCACACCTCTGCCATAGTAATCAACTGTGGGGATTGGGTGCATAAATTCACCAGCGGTAGCCATTATTGGTATATTGTCTGCACGTGAGTGAGGAGAATAACCAGGTACTGGACCACCATCGGCCATACCTAACAATCCCAGCACTGGTCTAAATAGTGTCATAAGACCTCCACCAATGCTGCTACCAATCCCGCCTAAACCTCCTGCAAACAAACCTTGAATCCAAGACCATATAGTGCCAAAAAACCCTGTAAAGCCCTGTGCAAGTGAACCAAACCATCCAGCTATGGTCGAGCCAAAACCACCAAAGAAGCCAGTCATTCCGCCTTTGAGAGTTTCAAACATGCCACCAAAACCACCAGTAAGGCCACCAAATAAACCAGTAATTTTCTCCCAAATATTACCAAAGAAATTTCCTATGAAACCACCTTCTCCAGTGAACAAACCAAAGAAACCACTAAATAGTCCTTTAATCTTTTCCCATAAACCACTAAAGAAACCACCTTCTCCGTTAAATAAATCAGTAAAAGAGCTAAAGAAACCTTTTACACTATCCCAAATACCACTAAAGAAACCACCTGATTCATTCGCTATAGCACTAGTAGTTTCTGAAAGAGTACCAGTAGCCTTAGATAATGCTTCTGCTGCTGCTAGACTGGCTACAGGGCCGCCTGTAGCCATGCCTGATGCCAGTGCAACAGCACCTCCACCTATAGATGCATCACTTTTGAGTAATTTAGACGCTGCTTCAGTTAGACCTCCACCTCCGGTCAACCATTTAAGCAACGTACCAAATAAACCACCCCCACTAGAACCGCTAGTGATACCACCTGTGACTGGATCACCAAGCAAATAACCAAAAATGGACTTAAAAATTTGGTTAGTAGAAAGCCTAGCCAAATCATCAAGCATATTATTAACCATACCACGAAAAGAAAGTTTACCTGTTCTGGCAAACTCCACGAAAGTATCTTCAAGCCCTTTAATAGCATTACCAAAAGTCTTTTGAAAACCTTCAGCATACGTTTCACTTGAATACATATATTCTTCCATTGCCTTGGTCGCAGACTTGCGCCAATCATCTTCTAAGTCCTCCATATTTTTGTAATGTTCTTTATAGAGGCGTTCTTGTTCGGCAATGAAGTTTTCTTCACTTATTTGTTTTTGATGGTGCTTATCTTTTAAATGAGATAATTCAATTTTGAAACGTAACTTTTCTTCTGCAATTTTGCGTTGATTTACATTTTTAATATCCCTTAATTCTAACTGCGCATTCTTAAATGCAATTTCTCTAGATTCTTTTTCATTAGCCTCTTTTAGTTTCTTTTGTTTTTCAAGAAAGTCTAATTCTTCTTTGCGTAAACGTAATGTTTCTAAAGCTAATCTCTGTAAAGACCTTTCTTGATCTTTGGTGTCTTCCCCTTGCGCTTTTCTTATATTGTAAAGGTTGGTAACTATTTCTAATTCTTGCTCATTAAACGCTTTCTTTGCGTCAAGCGTAGCTTGGGCAAGTTCAATGTCTTTATTGTAAAATTCCAAAGAAATTTCAGCTAAACGAATAGCATGAGCGTGTGCCCGTAATTCTTCCTCTCTTCTAGCCTTGTCATCAACAGTTTTCTTTGTTTTCCCTGTTTTTGATTTGGGCATCGATAAATCTAATATTTTATTTTGAATAGAAGCATATTGATTTTCTAATTGTTTTAGCCCAGCTATGTTTGCAGATAAATAGGTTTTAAATAATGCCTGTTTCTTTTCATTATTTGCTGCGTCAAGATTTTCTGACTCAATTTTTATTGCGTCAATCTGAGCTTGATAATGCGCTTGCATTCCAACCTCAGTTTCAAGTTTTGCTTTTAAAAGTAAAATTTGTTTTTCATTTTCTAATTTTTGCCTTTCTGTTTCAAGATCCATTAACTCAAAAAGTCCCCGTAATCCTTTTTCTCTTTTATTATAGGTTTCCTTCATAAGATTATCGGTTGCTGCTGCCCATTCTTTGTTAACAACATTAATCCAATGATCTTTTATCTCTCTAGAAACACTATCAGGAAGACTTTCAATATAAGCGATGGAATCTTTATAAACAGTATTTAATTCTTCAACAAACTCTTCCGACATTTTACGTAAACCATTTAAATAAAACTCTACGTTTTTTTCTGTTAAAACATCATCAAAATCAGGAAAATTATCATAAATTTTATTGGTTATTGTCCCTGTTTTTATGTTTATTTCTTTTAGTAAGTCTTCGAGGGATTCGTGGCGTTGTTTGTAAGAGTTTGTAACTTTTTCAATTCGATTGAGATGTTCTATGGATTCGGTATCAATGTTTTTACTTACAGCCCACATCTCGTACATTTTTAAAATAAAATCGAGATCAACTCCTTTTTTCCATTCTTCCATTACTGCATTAAGTTGTTGTTTATCTCTAAAAATAGTACTAAGATGCGCTTTCATTTCATCTTCTGTTTTTCCTTGGTGAAAACGCATTATGTTTTTAATTTCATTTTCAAACTGATCTACATCCTCCACAATCTCCCTATATTCCTTTTTCCGTATTTCCCTATATTTATTCATTATCCAAGAAAAACCCATTGCAGATGCAAGAGGTACTTGGCCCACAGACTCAAAAAGATTAGGGCTTTCGCTATAAGGATCAATGCCTTGTTTGTGAAACATTGAGTGAAGTTTAAATCTTCTTTCTTCAGCTTCTGTTAAAGCAACTAAAGTGTCGTGGAAAGTTTGAAGTTGTCTTCCTTCAACAAAAGCATTTATAATAGCAAACTTATCATTTAATAAATCATTATTTTTGTTTAAAACTTCATTTAAATTGGTAATAATACCATCTTGATCCCGCAAAACACCATTAAATTCAATACCTAAAGAAGAAAGTCTGTTAATAGCTCTAGTACGCTCAATATCTGATTTGGTGGTGTCTTTTGCAATATAAAGCAAACCTTCCATAGCTTGCTTTTGTCGTTCTACAGCTATAATTTCTTGGTCAAGTTTAGCTTTTTTCTCTTCTAAAATTGAGTTAAAATCTTTTGTTTCATTTACAAAGTTTACCATTGCGCCTGTAGCAAGAAATACTCCTGTGGCAAGAATAGCCCAACCAAAGGGGGAACTTAAAAGAAAAGAATGCAAAAAAGTTAAAACTGTCTGAAGGCGTGTAAGACTGAAAGTAAAAGTGTTTACCGCAATTGTTGATGTAGCAGCAGACGTGCCTATGCCTAAAAATGTTGTTGCCAATTTGCTCGCTAAAAACCATTTTGTTAGTACTTGAACACCTAACATAACAGCAGACAAAGCTCCGACCGAAACAATAGTTGCACCAATAACGCTATTAAGTGCACCTCCCAAAAGATCAGCTAACCAGCGCACAGCATCAATTAAACCAGAAAGAACATATTTTAAACCAGCTTCTCCGAGTGCAATACTTAAAAGTCCTAGTTTAGACTGCATGTTCTTGGCTCTATTACCAAGACCTGTCATTTGAAGTTCTGCCATTTTTAATGCAGAACCAGATTCAACAATACTGGCCTTCATGTCCATAAAACCACTAACACCAGAAGCAGTCAAAGCAGAAACAGCAGAAGAACCCCGCATACCAAATAATTCAAATGAAGTTTGAGCATCAGGTATAACTTTAGACAATCTGCGAATAACATTCTCTAATGGGTTAGCAGCAGTAACCACAAAATCTTCAAGTGTGAAACCTGCTCGTTCGATAGCTTTTCTGAACTTATCGGTTGGGTTATTCATTTTTTCTAACACTTGGCGTAAACCAGTACCAATGGTGCTGGCACGCACACCAGAGTTAGCAAGTAAACCCATCATGGTTACAGAGTCTTCAACAGTAAGATTGGCTTTGTGTGCAACAGGTGCAAAATAGTTGAAAGCTACTCTAAGTTTATCAACATCAAGTTTTGAACGGTTGATTGCATTAGCAAAAATGTCAGTTAATCTAGCACCTTCTGATGCTTCTAATTGGAAAGCTCTAATAGTAGTAGAAAGCAAGTCTGCAACTGTGTTGAAATCTGAAAGAGTTCCAGTAGCAAGAGTAGCAGCGTCCCCAATAATAGCTATTACTTCATTGGCTTCCAAACCCGCCTGCCCAAAATATTTCATGCCTTCTGCAACTTCTTGGGCAGAGAAACGAGTTTCAGAAGCTACTTTCTTAATAGTCTCCCCAAATTGCTGTGTTTGGTAATCTGTGGCAGTGGTAATAGCTTGTAAGTCTTTAAGTGATTGGTCAAAACTGGTAATTTCTGTAACAATACTTTTGATTACACCTAACACACCAAAAAAAGCAAAAGCACTTATAGCGTAGGAAGCCATGCTTTTAAAACTCATAACAAGTTTATTCAAAGCACCTGAGAACAGATTTGCTTTAGCAGTGCTGGCAACCATATTTTGTTCCCAACCTGTCATTAAACCATTAACAATCTGTAACTCACCAGCCATTAACTGGTTAGATAATTTTATTCTATCTTGAGATTTGGCCCAAGCTTCTCCATCTCCACCGGCTTTTGTCATGGCCCTAGAAGTGTTTACTATGGCTCTTTCTACTGTATCTAACGCATTTTTAGCACTTTGCCATTTGCTAGGCATATCAGCAGTAGTGCGGGATAATTCATAAAATGCTTTTTGATATTCTTCGCTTTTTAAACGAGCAGCGGCCATTTCTTTAGTAAACTCAATATTACCACCTGTGGCTTTGCGTTGGGTTTCTAAAAAATGATTATTAGCCATTGCTGTACGATCAAGAGAGGCAATAAATTCTCTTTGTTCCGCACGTGCTTCTTTCATTCCAATAGATTGTTGTTTAACTTCCCCCTGCAACCTAGCCCAGTTAGTAATAATACGGGAGCTGATTATGCCGTCAACAGCAGTTAAGGATTTTCCAATATCCTTAACTACTGCATCGTGTTTCCCATAATCCTGCGTTAGTTGATGGAAAGCACCCAGGCTTTGTTTTTGGTTATGCGTAAGTTTTTGGAGTGTTTTGCCATATTCATTATATGAACTACCAAGCATTTTCATTTGAATAGCAGCACCTTCACTAATATCTAATGCTTTAAGTCCTTCTTCATTGAATACTTTAAAACCAGAAGCAGATGCCCCCAAATTACCTTTCATAACTTGAGAAGCAACTGTAACTAGATCAAGGTTATCAGCGACACCTTCGAAATCTTTATTTAAATTCCCTAAACTAACGCCAAATGAGCCAACAGCTTTGCGTGAGTTTTCCAAAGCAGTAGACCAGTACGCAACTCTTTCCGTGGTGGTTCCGTACTCCCCACCCAATTTCCGAATAGCTTCTTGATACTTTACACCATGCGTAGCACCATCTTTTAATTTTTGGGCGTAAAGATCGTACACCATGCCTGCATTTCTTAATGTAGCAACTTGTTCCCCATTTAAACCAATAGATTTTGCAATATCTGTATTTAATAACTTTATGCCACTTCGGGTAATAGCAATATGCCCTTGGTTTTCAGCAAGTTTTAAAGAATTAAAACTCACTCCTTTAGCCCAACTGCCCCAAGATTCATTGGCACTCATAAGAACTGAATTGGTACTAGTTAAAGCAGATATGTAATCTCTGGTTTTCTTTTGTGCGACATCAAGAGAAGCATTTCCTTTGGTAACACCTAAAGCAAAATACTTCATGGCACTTTCGACAGAAGATAATCCGGCACCCGCAGCACCGTAATCATCTTTCAGGCTTTGCATTATTTTGGAGAATTTTGATTGTGTATCAGCAGCTTTTTCTGTTTCTGTACTTAAACTTCTGCTACTGCGAGCCAGTTTTTCTTGGGCAGCTCCAGTATTAGCAAAAGTATCAGCAGCATTTTTTTGTGCAGCAGATAAAGCCACAAATCCTTGCATAGCTTTGTTAAGAGCTTTTTCAAATTCTTTGGCAATGCTAGCAGTAAATTCAACGACAACTTGTTGGAGTATTTGGTCAGCCATATTTCACCTATCTTCACTCACGCAAATGTTTTTGGCCACTTTTAACCCAATCTTTGTGATTTGATAACATCTTTTCAGTTAATTGGGTTTTTTGTTCATCTGTAAGCTTCTCATAGTCTTTCGGATCACCAAATACAAATGTTTTTATGTCCGTGACTCCTGGAGGCACTTCAGATGCTCTAACCGCTCTTTGCCCGGATGAATCGTTAGGATCTTCTGGCAATTTAATACCTTGAAAGCTGGCTAAAATACGATAATCTTCATAACGATACTTAGCAGCTTCTGAATACATTATTTCTGCCTGCTCTTCTGTTATCCCGCCTTCTTTAAAAGATTTCTCAAATGAGCTTAGAGTTAGTTGAGGGTACGTTCTTAGTAAGGTGCAAACAACCTCATCTATTTCGATTCTGCCTTTGGTTCCAGATGATTCTTCTTCACCTTGCTCCAAAGGCCGTAAAAGTTTTTTATTGCTTGCTCATTCTGTGTATAAATATGGTTTACCACTTCAGAAACTTGCTCAATAGATAAATCTTCATCCTCAACAGTTTCTGACAAAACCATTTTCATTAATGTGCTAATATTTTCTTCAATTACAGAAACGACAAAAGCCCCTATGCGCACAGGGGTTAAACTGTCTTCTTCAAATTCAGAAAGACTATGCAGTGTTCCTAAGATAAGAGCTTTGAGTTTTCTGGCGTCTGCGAAAGATAAGGGGTAAACTGTTACTTCTTTTGGTTCTTTAATTCCTACTACCATGGTAGGGTGTTCGATATTTATGATAGCCAAGGCTACCTCCTATGTTTTAGATAGGTTGTGAGAGGCCCTGTAGGGCCTCTCTAAGGGTTTTAAAAAATAAATCAATCCCAGTAGATTCGTCCTAAAGGTTTCATGTCCCAAACTGCATTACCACCATCAACTTCTGAGTCAGCGCGTTTGGCCTCGAAAGTGATTGTGGGCTGTGCATTATCAGTATCACTAAACGCAATTTCAATATTAGAAGTTACGTTAGCTCGTGGGAAGATAATGTACATGTGGTGAGTGCCATCAGGATACGTGTAAACAGCTTCCATACGTACATACTCAGGAGCCTTCAAACCGCCAAGCTGTACTTCACCAGCATGGTTGTCAGAATAACCATCACGCTGAGTGGCAAAACGAGCACGTTCTTTATTTGCCCAAGTGCCAGTAAAGAAGGTAGCCGGGATGGTTAAACAATCTGCGTTGTTTGGTAAACTAAATTTTGATTCCTGAGCCGCATCACCTGTGCCAGTCAAAGGCCCACTATTAAAGCCTTCAACAGAATAAGAAGTAGCATTGCTGAATGTCACAGTGAAAGTATCAACAGGACATGTAGCACTTGCTATAATTTTGGTAGCTGCCACAGTAGTAAGTGTCCCAGCAGCAGAATTCAAAATATGCGCACCATAAGGCGTAACACCATCACCAACAATAAAAGGATCAATACCACGAGCAAGAGCCATGTTCTTTGGTGTGATTTCTTTAAAAGTACACTCAAAAGAACATGTTTCAGACAACGGGATTGACAAGTCTTCAAGAGCTGGGAAACCTGAAGTAAGTTTCCAATACTCAACGTCAGATGTCAACTTGGTTTCAGCCATAGCACCCATAGAGTCAGCCGGTCCTAAAGCTACCTCAGCATTGCTGACGTAAGAAGATGCTTTACCAACACGAATTTGTGCAAGGCCCAACGCAACCGTAGACGTATCTTTGGTCACTGGACCAGTTCTAGTTCCAAAACTCATATTATACCTCCATAAACCTTACTTATTTTGTGGTACATGATTTAAAATGTTTTCATGTCCACAGCCTGTATGCCAACACTTCAATTTGAGGGAACCATGAATATACATTTCCACTGGTGCTCCCTTACCACCCTTACGCTTTCCAAACATGAAGTGCCACACACCGTTTGGGTATCTGCGTATGATAGGTTTCCCACATTTCTCACAAGCAATAATTATGACACTCATAATGATCCAAACCATCTAAAGTAAAGTCGGGTGGGGCAGACTTTAGTATCATCCATTAAAATAAATTCAACTAGCGGCGTGATTCTTGCCAACCACATTGTTGCTGTCTGAACTAATTCTTGGATGGGCTTGCCTTCATCATCAGTGCCAGTAACTGCCACTTCGTGAAAAGGGATTCTTTTGTTCCCATCCGGCATAACCGGATCGGAGAAAAAACTAAAAAATTGATCGAACAACATATCGTTCATGTAACCTTCAGGGTCTTTTCGTGTGAGAACATAAGCCATTACTTCGGCTTCGCACACATTACCAAACTCAATATTGCCAAAATTAAAAGATACCCAGCTATCAATCGACTTATCAACAACAGTAGCGTCTGTTAATGTCTTGTCGTAGACTACATGGATATTTTGTGCCGTTGCACAATCATCTATAAAGTTGGCTAGAGATATTTTAAATCCCTGTTTGGTCAACCCTACCATTACCAATCCTTTCATTAAACTCATTTAAAAATTTGTAGAAGCGCATAAAATCTGCTTCAGCTCTTTTGTGATCTTCGTTGTTCATATCTAATTCCAAAACACAATTATCCATGCAGGTCAAGATACTACGAATTTCTGTGATGGACAGCTGCATGTCTACATGTATTTCTCTGGCTTCTACTGATATGATTTGCATAATTTACTACCTATTTCTTTAAAGTCATTCCTAAGCCTCTTTGCAGAAGCGTATTCACAATATGGTTTACGTTATCACCATGTAAGAATTGTCTGTAAGCTTCAGCTACTACGGGCCTTTGTTCCTGACGCTTAGTACCAAACTCTAACCAGGAAAGTCGGTAGGATAATGGATAATCTCTGTATGACGATGTGCTTGCCTTTACACCCACAACCCAACCAGTACGATGTTTGCCACCACCCATATCTGTGCGGTAAACTTCAATACCCTCGTACATTTCCGTAGTCTCAATGCCAACTCTATTGCGTTTCTTTAATTTGATAGTTTTTGCGGTGAGAGGAGCAACAGGCAAAGAATCCGTAACAAGAGCATTTTTGAGATGGTCAGCAAAGGCTTCTGCCATTTGCTTACTCATGCGTAAGCCTGGAAAAGAGCTAGAAGAATGATCTGTAAAACGATAGTAAAAATTGCGAATTTTATCTATCTGTACATACATATCCTGTGCCCAATCATTCCAAGCATTGTACGCATGGACAACATTGACTGGTTTCATTCTTACAACAGTCATTATGCCCTCGTATCCTCTTCTAAAGCACAAACAACCACGTTGTTAAACCGATAATATTCTGCATTGGTTACTTTGAAATATTGGCCAGAAGGCAGCACAATCCTATCTAAAGATTTAGGTGCGTTCTGTTCAGAAAAATACATAAGTTTTTCTTTGGTAATGAATTGAACGAAAGGTTGTAAATCGTTCATGTCAGAAACCCCACCACGTAAAGCAGAAGAAATAGGAGCAGGGATAGTTGCAATAGTTTCCCACACTATTGTTTTTTGGCGTGTAACAGCGTCTCTAGTCTCTTCTTTTACTCTTTGAATGGTAGCAACCACATTACATTTATAAAGCGTTGTGGTAATGACTACAGCCTCATTTTCAAACATTTCATGTGAGTAGTTAACTACCAAGTAAGGTATCTTGGTTGTGAGAACTGTGATTACATCACCAGGTTTAATTTTGGTGTGTGCTCTTAATGTTCCTTCAATGAAATGTTCACGAATAAAAGGATTAGATATTTGAACATTCTGCTCAATATCAATCCTTTCTCTTATTACAGGCTTAGAGCCGTAAATTTCGACAAGAGTGCCAATCTCGTCAAATACGTCACCAAGATCATAGGCTAGACTATCGTTCAACTGGGATCACCTTACCTAAATAATTAAATTCTCTTTCATTTGGTATGTAAGTAATCCAACGCTTTATAATATCATCATCCATGTAAATACAATCTGCGAAAAGATCAGGATTTTCTTCTTTGGCAAACCTAAAGTCTGCGTCCATCTTCTCAAGCAGTTTATTGTAATGCTCAAATCTTTGGTTAAGACTAATTTGTTTATATTTGAACTTTCTTGCGGCTTCAGTAGAAAGAATAAAAATGCTGTGGCGTAATGCTCTTTCAAGAACCCAGAACTCTTTGAGGGGGTGGGAGATTGGTATCGCCCACCCTAACTCTTTTAATGCTGAATCAGCGGCAAGTTCGTAGCCCTCATCAGAAAGAGCCTCCGCAGTTACACCAAGTTTTACTTGTAACCGATCAACAATTTCTTCAACATTGGCTATCATTACCGCCTCTTTTGTTATGCCTTTTTCTTACGCACAACTTTCTTGATAATAGATTTTGCTTCAGGTTTTTCTGTTTCAGTTTCTTCAGCAAGTTCTTCAGGTTCCTTGGTTTCCGGCTCGGGCACAGGGTCTTCTTTCAAAAAGGTCTCCATAACACTTTCTGGCAAAACTTCTACCATTCCACTCTCCGCAGACACTTCACGTAAAAGAACGTCTTTAAGCTCTGCTGGGAACTCAGCAACCCCGGCGTCATAGACGCCAGGGTATATCATGCCATCCAGAACCACGTGTGCCAAATCTCTAGCTTTCAGTGTACCTAATACACGGAATTTCATAATAACCTCACTTAGCTAGCTGTATAAGTATTCAAGGTGACGATGGTATTTGGATTGTACAGAACAGGCAGGCCCTTATCCTGAACACGTACCCACACACCGTCCGGATCCCACTCAATCTTGGTATCAGTGTACTGGCCCCAATGACGTCCAAGACCAAAAGGTGCTTCCATAAACTCAGCTACTTTTTCACCTTCAAATTCGTCAGTGAACATCATCACTTTCCAATCAGGCACGAACTTCTTCCGCATTTCAACAACGTCACGGCCAGACACAACTGCAATACCAGCAGCAGCAGCAGAAGCACCAAAGGTCAAGGTGTTAGTGCTGTAATCAACACCAGTAATCGGCAATTCAACCCATACATTGTCTTTAGACATATCGTAGATACGTACACGTGTGTCTTTTTCAAAATCAACAACACTTTCAACAATAAGAGTATCTTCAGCATTACCTGAAAGAGACTTTGACTGGGCAGCGAAAGAGCGAAGTGAATACAATTCATCATACACTTTAATATCGCCTACACCCAGCAAACTAGCCAGCACAGGAGCTGGGGTAGAGAACAGGTTGCCATCACCAAAAGCAGACTTCTTCAACAATCCCTGAATATCTGCATTAAACAGAAGAGAATGAAGAGTTTTACTGTTCATAATGGTGTACTTAGGTTGAGCTTGAATTTCATTGGCAAACAAATCCTTCATATCGTACATATCACGAATAGGAGCACTGCCAGTTGACAAGTTCCAACCTTTACCAGTGGCCAAAGTCATTTTATGGGCAGATGGGATACCGTAATTAACGGTAAAGCTCAGACCTTTCTCAGAAGTGTAAGACATTTCGCCATTCACCATCATCTGAGTCAGCATCCATTCCCGTCTGCGCTCACAGCGGTATTTCAGCTTGGCAAGAGTTTTGGCCAAACGCTTCTCAGCCTTGATATACTTCAAAGATACTTCAGGTTCCATCATGTTGTTCAAAAACACTTCGTCAAAGAACCTTTTCTCTTTGTAGTAGGCAGCACGGGCCGAACCTTCACGCCAGTAAAGGTCGTCCTTAGTTACCGGGGCTGGGGAGCCAGGGGCCACAAAAGGGGTCATGCCGATAGAACCAGACTCAAACATCCAGCGAACGGTATCTGATTCTTCTTTAGAAACCCCAAACAATTCAGAAAAGAAATTGCCTTTAGGCTTCGGGATATTAGAAACAAATCTATTGAGTGTTTCCACCCGTAATGCACGAATTCCTGCACCTTTCATATCTATACCTCACTTACTTCAAAATGGTAAAAGGACCATCTACCTTTGCACCAAGACCAGTAAGTGCAGCAGCAGAAGAACCTACAAGAGCATCAGTGTACAAAATGGCGTTGGACACTACAACAGACGTGTGTGCACCAATATCTTTAATGACATCACCAGTATCAAGATGCTGGTCAAGAACATAATAAGGTGCAGTTACAGTGCTACCATTTGATACAGTAAACATTACATAGGCGTCATCATCTGTGTCGAAAATAGAAGAGCCACTCGTACCTGTAATAGACGCAGAACTGGCAAAAGTAAGTTTAATATCAGTGGCGGCAGTGCCATCACCAATAGAACCTATTACAAAGTGCTGGGCAGCAGTTGGTGTAGATTTTTTGTGGTCAGCGATAGAAATCGCATCACCAACTTTAAAGTAATCTTTATACTTGGCGTCAACTTCAACTCCTGTCCCCCCACCAACAGCGTCAATAGCCAAAGGCACTTCAAAACCAACAGGCACAACACGGTTACTCTTACCAACAACACCAACCAGAATCTGGCCAGCTTCCAACTCACCAAAACCACCTACTACATTCTTTTGAATAATCAAGGCCACATCACGCTCAGAGAAGAACAGACGTTTTTCTCTATACTGAGGACCAACAACACGATTAAGCTGAGGCATATCTCCTGCCAAACCAGCAGAACTAATACCTACACCAATAATTTTATTAGACATAAGCTATCTCCTCTAATTAACTAAGATATTGCAACATGCGGTCAGACACTTCTTTCTCTTGGGCTTCAGTATCTTCCATATTCGCATTTGCAGGGTCATCTGCTTGTTTTGCACCTACACCGATAATTTCTTCTGTTTTTTGAGCAGAGAAATTAGCAGCAGTAGACCAATCGGCAAGTTCAGCATCCAAAGCTTTCTTGTAGCCCTCAGCATCCAAAATGCCATTTTCTGCAATAAAGGTCTTGTGATCAACCAACTTTTCAAACTTAGGCTTCAAAGCCACAGGCAAATCACTGGTATCAAAAGAAGCAGAAAAAATAGTTTCTGCCAAGACCTTAGACATGCTGGCATTAGCCATTACCAATTCTTTGTGGTCATTTTGCAGGGCTGTAAATTCTTGCTCCACGGAGTCAAATTCAGCCTGCTCGACCTTACCCTCACAAGCTTCAGCAACAATAGCGTTGTACAGCTCAGGGTGTTTTTCGATCAACTCAGCTTTAGTCATACTTCCTCCTGTATCGACAAACTCAATTTCTACACTGTCCTCAAAACGGGTATTAGTATTGTCTTGAGGTGCGACTGTAGACTTCGTGGCAAGACGATCTACAACCTTTTGCAGAGAACTAACTTCATGGGCCATTCGGTTGTTGACAGCATCGGCTCCCACCCTAACGCCACCTTTACCGAAATGTTCTTTTATGTAACCCACATCGTCAATTCCGAAATTTCTTGATAACTTTTCAAAGAAGACTTCTGCCATACTATCCAAGTAACGGACATACTCTGCTTTATCTTCTTCTTTTTCAGGGTCTAGGCGTTTCTTTGGAGAATTAGAGTTTACAATCTCAATATAATCGTCATTTTCATTCTTCTTAGGCGCAGCAATAACCACACCAACCGACCCTAATCTGGCTGTGGCATCCACTGACAACCTGTCCACCGCTGACGCTAACCAAAACGCCGCAGACGCAGCAGTTCCACTCACATAACCTTCAATAGGTTTTGTGCCTCTAGCCTCATAAATCTTGTCAGCAAACTCATTGATTCCAGTTGCGTGGCCACCTGGAGAATCAAAGTAAAACAGAATTTTACCTACTTCTGGATTATTCAATGCTTCATCAAACTCGGCATTAAGCTGGTCTAAATCATTCATTCCAGACACTTTTGAAAACATAGTGGCACGAGGGATAATTGGTCCAATAATGGGGATTATCGCTACATCAGTGCCTTGAACTACTTGTTGCAGTACTGTTTTCTTTTCGGTATTTTCTGCTTTTTCGACCATGGCTTCTTGAACATTACCTTCTCCATCCGCTATAGAAAGCATGAATTTGAAGTAATCCTCTTCTAAAAGCCATTGGCTTGAGCAAATTGCTGAAAAAACATGCTTATTCTTTTTCAGTCTCATTTTTATCCTCTTGCCGTTTAGTTTTATCTGCACCCTCTAAATGCGAGTTTTCTTGATCTTGCTCAGAACTATCAGCGTCTACCGATAATGCTAATTCAGGCCATTTTGCCATCTCTTCAGCATGTTGTAAACGCATACGGGTGTAATTCTTGAAGCCAAGTTTCTGCGCAACTACAGAAGGCGGTATTCCTAACGTATCAATCAAAGAGCCGTGCTTCACACCTAACAGACCCTTGGTTGCAGATTCAAAGTCAACCGATTCAGAGAACGGAAATGTAACTTCAAGAGATTCCCATAAAGGCACACTTCTGTTTACAGTCTTCGGTTCCTTATTCTTGTCAAAACCCACAACCTTCTTCACATTTCTATGCAACTTAAATTTAGGATCAAGTGTGGCTTTAATCCTAAAGATGTGACGCCAAAAATCGTAAACAAGAAATCTACGCCAACGCTCAGTTTTCATATCTTTACGGTCAGCTTCCGGCCCTCTGCTTGCCTTAATAGCAGCGTAAGTTCCTTTATTCGTTCCTGTCACCATATCTTCTGAACGATTTAAACCAGAAATAACCATCTGCATAATATCTGTGTCAGAATCAGAAATTTTGGTTAGGTTAGGATTCTTACAATCAACAGTCATACCTGGGGGCAAAATCAAAGTACCCCCTGGTGTTTTCGGCTTAAAGAAACCTGTCTTTTCAACTTCTTCTTCAGACAAGCTCATCCAACGCCTAAAAGACTGAATGTCGTCGAAAGTGGCAATCCATAAATAAGAACCTGAAGAACGTTTATGGTCAATCTCATAGCGTTTTAATTCTTCGTAATGATTGGCCCACTCAATCACTGTGCGCAAATGAGATGTATTTCTATCGGTAAAAAGTGATTTGTCCCAAGACATAATAAAAGTTTGATGCCCGTGAAACTTAGAAAATTTCTTATCACCAGTTTTGCCATATAGCTTATAAGTATTCTCTTTAAGAATTTTATGATTATCAATGGCTTTCTTCATGAGGTCTGGAAACTCTGTCATGTAAATGCTTGGCACAAGATAAGTTTCTTCTTCTCCAGCATCATTATCAAATTTCAGCACGTAGCCTATTGGCATTGTAGATTTTCTTGGATGAAAGATAATGCCTTTATGATTTGAACCAAATACTAAAGAAGAGGGTGGGATAAAATCAAACTCGCAAAAACCATCTCTATGCACAGTGCAGGCAATAAAAAGCTCTCCTTCAATTTCAGAACGCAACACCCATTTCTCAAAAAAAGAATACAGCCTGTTACGGCTGTCTGTAATAATGCCATCCATGTAGAGCTGGACATCTTCATACTCTGAATAAAAGCCAAATCCAGCCCCAGCCAAATAACCAGCCGTGTCATCTACAGCAGTAAAAACTTGTGGGTTGGTGTTGAACTTGTGCCAACATTCAGTTTGAAGCTCCTGAAAACCTGACATAGTTTCTTCAGAATAGCGAGCGGCTACAGGGAAACCTTCATCGTCAACAACAAACCCTCTTGCGCCCCCACCAACAGAAAATAATAGGCCACTAGACATCAATTCTTCATCTGACATTTTATTTATAAGTTCACGCAATTCTTGGCGCATTATTCCCTCGCATAGTTTCCTAATACTTGCTTATCCTCGTAATACATCCCACCAAAGGATGCAACCCCCCTAGAACGGAAATTTATGAATGTCAAATTACGCATTCCATACAAAGCCCACGCTTGAGAAAACACACTATCGTCTTGCACACCTTTGCGTTCATTTTTCTCTGGTGAGCCATACCATACTTTTTCTTTGCTCTGTTCAAACACCGTCAACTCTTCTTTGTAAATATCATCAGTCTTATTGCCTTGAACAGCGATCAATGGAACTTTGTAACGTTCACTTGCTATGGCCATGAACAATTCTGTAAAAGCTGATTTCTGTCTTTCAACAGTAGGTTGAATCAATTCAAACCCAATTTCATTTTCTTCAAGCCAAGGGATAATATCAAACATGCCCCAGCGTTCCGAGCAGAACATATCTACGCCATCATAATTTATGTGTGCTTGTTGCGCTATCCCTTTAATATCTTCCAATGAGTTATCAACAATATGAGCAAGACTGAGCACCACGTAAATATAGCTGTTTACTGTTTCTGGTGCATATTCAGAAAAGCGTGCGTTCAAAGAACCAGGCAATCCTTTCGCCATAACCGTAACAATAGTCTTAGCTCCCCATCCTATGTTCTGTTTTAGTGGGTCGGCTCGGTCAACACCGACTCCGATACACCATTCAGTTTCATAGTAGTCCCCTAACCTTTTCAAATCATCAATGGTGGCCATGCTATTAAAATAAGTAGCTTCATTTAATGAAAAAATACTACTGACAGGTTTTATTAAACTACCCAAAGCCCTAGCTTTAATACGGTTAGATTCTACATGATCTTCTAACCAACCTTTTTCCTGATTGTTTGTCACAAGCTTGTTCATTTCAATAAGCAAGTTTTGAATGCGAGTAGAGTTAGGCGCAGGTTTGCCAGAAGGTTCCACAGATAAAATTCTGGTGGCATCAATCATGGTTTCAGTAAACACTTTATCAATACCAGAATCCCATACGTTTCTAAAGTAACGATCAAATTCAGCAGGTGGAAACTTCAGTCGATAATCCTCTAACTGTTTTTGTGTCATCTGGGGGTTGAAGAAATCCGTGTGTACACCATTAGGTGAACAACGATAAGAGAAGAAGGTGTAACTATTATCATCGTCTTTCAGAGAGTTCTGGTAGAGTTTGTAAAGAATATGTGTTTTGGCAGACACAGTTGAATCAATAACGCCTAATGCGTTAGGCATGTTTCGAGTTGAACCGTCTAATTGGACAAAGAACTTAGGATTCTTCATGTCAAAGATTTCAGAGAATGTATAACCAGTAATATTTGATACAATACCTGAAAAACTGGATATACTACGTATTAAAGAGACTGTAACACCTTTGCTATTCTGTAGTTTTATCTCTTTTTCTTGTATGTTTTTGTCGCCAACAGCAGCTAATAGATTAGGACTGTTCTGTATAATCTCACGCATAATGTCGTAATGCACAAACTTTACTTGGTCTTTACTGTTTGCCCCAAGCACTATGGTCTGTTTTGGGAAGCAAAAGAACTTCCAAAGCTGAATTAAACAGGCAGCCAGGGATTTTCCCTCTCCTCGCATCCAGCAAAATATAATCAATCTATAGAGAAAACGTCCATGTTGCATTCGTAGTGCATCACGATAAATTGGTTTTTGTTCCTCCCACATACTTTTATAACTTCTGCCTGTCTCAGGGTTAGGAGTATCAGGCATTTGGCCCATAGGCGTCCATTTAGGCACTGGGTTATTTTCTTCATAGATAGCCAGGCAGACATTATCCTCACACCATTGAATAAAGCCTTCTCCACCATTACGCCATTGTTTCATTTTCTCACGTAAAGGTGATGGTGTTTTTTTCAGTTTTCTTTCAATGGTTTCTTCTTTTTTCTTTCTGCCCAGTCCTCTCAGAGCAGTGAGATCAATCATGGTCTTCTCCCATCAAAGCTCCTACGTAGTCAGTGCCTCTAAAGCTAGGTTGTTTACTCAGGTCCAAGTTTTCTTTAAACCCAAGGTTATTCCACATTTTTTCAGTAGCGGCAATCTGGCTTCTTAGTTCTCTGACTATTGGGTGAACTTTCACATCACCGTTATCGGTGCGGTATATAAGTTGTTGAGCGGCGGCGTATTCGAGTTTGAGTTTAAAGAGTAGAGAGAACATAGGTAAGAGCATGGTTCCTAATCGCACGCCTTCTTTGGTGTTGAAAGTTTCGGCGCAGACATCGAGTGCGGCATCGAAGATAGAGGCGCAGTATTCTGCGTGTGGTTCACACGGTTTATTTTCTTTCCAGAACTCGCAATCGTGTCTAACCGGGCATTTTGCGGTGCAGGTGTGATTATAGATCAAGCTGATTGCTTTAGTTCCTTGCACACCCTTATTCAAGATCAAGTTCGACATAAAGTTTTACTCCAGCGTTTTTAGTAATTTTCTTTTCAATAATTTTAAAATTTGGTTTTGGCAACCCAATCCCAATTTCGCGCAGAAAAAGGGGAGGGGGTTTGGTAGAAATCGGGAAAATACAGGCAAAGTTTACCACTTCTTTTTTGACCTCGTTATTTATATAAATACACACACTTTTTATTCTTAAAATTTTCCAACCAAGAAAAAATCACGAAAAATATAAGTATTTGTTTTTATTGGTTAATAAAAAAGAAAACCGCATAGAGAACTTTGAGTAAAAAGCACGCAAAAATCGGTGATAATGGCAAAAAGACGCTATTTATATAAATACGCACATTTTCTAGGGAAGCAAATTTTCACGTAAGTAGTTTTACCAAGCAGAAAGATTATAAAGAAGAAAAGGTATAAGAGAACTTTGAAAAGATAATAGAAAGAATAAAACCACTATTTCTATTTCCTGAACACAGCAAAAACCACCCCCTGACACCAATATACCAAAAATCATTTCAAAGCCCGCAGGAGGGAAATGTAGGGCTAGAAAGATGTATCTGAGCAAGAGATTAGATACTACAGGTTTTAGCAATAAAGAAGAAAAGGTAAAATGAGAAGGTAAGAAGAAAAGATAAAGGCATATTGAATATTACCAAACAACCTAAGAGGCATTAAAAGACCAGTATTTGTACATAGTCTCAAAACCTGGTTGTTTTTCTGCCAATAGTTATGGAGGGGTATATAGGAGTGGTTGAAACAGTCGTATTTGTGCATATAGTCCCAAAAATCGACAAATTTTCTGCCCACAGGAGTGGGCGGGTGCCGACATCAGCCAACCACCTGGTATGCTTCAACATTTCATAAGTGGTGGTATTTGTTCACTTTTTTCAAAGACCACCACTTAACCAATTGAGATAACAGGCATATTTGTTTGATAGAGTAAAAACTTGTCAAGAATTGCAAAATAAATCTTGTTTATTTATTTTGAAATTGTGTAAAATGCCTTTTATACGGTCAAGACTTGCAAGTCGCAAGTAGCCAGAAACAAGAGGTAGGTAATTATGAACACGAAGATCAAAAAATCAGTGAAGTTAGCAACTCAGGCAATGAGCCAAGCTGAAAAAGCCTACGATCAAAGATTGCTACAGTTTGAGCAATTGCTACTGGCTGCTCTCAAGTCAGAAGCTATAACCGCTTTTGCGGTTGAAGCTTACATTGCTGAAAGTGAATTTTTTGTCTCTGAAGCTGAGCACGAAGAAAGTAAACCTGTGAAACAGTCAGAGATTGCGCTTGCTAACCTACAAGATTTCTTGACAAAAAAACCAGCTAACGAATTGATATTGAAGGCTTTTGGTAAATATGCAGTTCATGCGCTTTCAGCAAATGAGAGCAACGGCACATCATTGTCTACTTATTACATCTACAACAAACTAATAAGCAACGAAACAGTATACCTTTCTGACGTACTAACGTACGTCAGACAATTCTTACCATCTTATAGCAGCTCTGGTCATTTCAACACAATTAAACGCCTGCTCAAAGCAGCAGGCTTTAGTGTCAATGTTTCAAAAGGTTGTTTCTCAATCAGTAAATAAACAAATAAAATCAACACCTTGCCTGGTCTATGCACTACCGACTAGGCAAGGCTTAACACTTTAACCAATGAGGCGGCGACGACATGAGAAAAAAATATAATAAATATACAAAGATAGGTGATTATAGCATAGCAGAACAAAAAGCTGTTTATGTGCCTGAGTTTTCAATCAATAATGACGTTATGTTGACAAGCCGCTCGCGCGGTGAACTCAAGCGTGAGTATGCAAGGCGCATATGGCAGCGTGACGGTGACAAGCATGTATAAGATTTATCGCTTACTTGATTCGATATTGTTGTTAACTGTCACGGCTGGCATATCATATGCCATAGCCATGGCACCAGAGTTTTTCAGGCAATTCTTGCCTTAGACCACAGCCACAGACCACCAACACCACCAAGGCTAGCCTTCACAGGCTAGCCTTTTTTCTTGCCTTATTGCCTGCCTGCCTGCCTCAACTCTTCTCAAGTCTTGTTAACCATTGCCAGCTCTACACTACCAGAGACATAGTCTTATTTCACTTGTATTTGGCTTGTAAGACACTCTAACCATTTTGTAATGGTTAACACTAGCCAAGACCTGTAATGCCTCACACACCAAGCCAGAGGCATTGTGCAACGCCTGGTCTACTAACGATAACAACACCTGGTAAGTTACAATCCCTAAGGCTCCCTACCCATTCCTATTCTTGCCCTATCCTATTCTTATATTCCGGAAACCGCCCACAGTACTGGGACATGTGAATATAGTTATCATGGCCCAGGAAAGCCTGGGCGGCACTCAGGGCTTGTAATGCTTGGTTTTCCTATACTGTGCTTCTTTTTCCTTCTTCTCTTCTCTTCCTTTTTTCTCCTATTTCAGCTCCAGAAAAACCTGGTTCTGAAATAGTTTAGAATTCTCAGCAATTCCTTAGGAAAACTTGGCAAGGAAAAGTAAAGAATATTACCAGCACTACAACCGCAAAAGTTCCGTAGTTCTGGAAAGTTTTAAAAAGATAAAATCATAAAGAAACCTTTTTCATTCCTTTCTTTTCCTTTTTCATTTAATTTATTCCTTTAAAATCTTTTTCAAACAAACAAACTTATTCCTACAAATTCCTTTTTCATTTAATTTAAATCTTTTTCAAATCTTTTTATTCCTTTAAAATCTTTTATTCCTTTTTCGCATAATTTTATTCCTTTCATTTCCATTAAAATCTTTTTCACATAAATTTATTCCTTTTAATTCTTTATTCTTTTTCCATTAAAACCATTTAACCTTATTCTTTTTCATACAGCTTAAACCTCCTCCTTTTCCATACAGCCCAACATTTTCCATATAACCATTCCTTTAACCTTTCATTTTCATTTCTTTTCCATTAAAACCTTAATTCTTTCTTTTCCTTCTATTTCCACTTTCTTTACAAACCTTTTACCTTTTACCATCTTTTATTCTTTACACTTCTTTTCTTCCATAACAACCTTTCCATCTTTCTTCCATATACCTTAAACCTTTTTCCTTCTTTTCTTTTTTCTTCCATAACAACCTTTTTCTTTACACCTTCTTTTTTCCTTTTCTTTACTATTTTCTATTTTTCCTTCCTTTATTTTTCCTTTCTATTATTCCTTGTTCCTAAGGACAGTCCTAAAAACATCCTTCAATAAAATCAGACCTTTCCGTCACAAATGTGTTTCCTTAACACATTACCCTCCTTTATTCCATCCCTGTGGCCGGAACTTCCTATTGCCGGAACAGGAATTGGTTTTGCTGGAATAGTTAATTACTGGAATACATAAATACTGTAACAATTGTTTGTGTATTATACACAATAAACAAAAAAAGTGATTGCATTTATTTGCTAGTTGTGAGATAATGCCTTTTATCTAGGTCAGATTCTCTTTCTCTGGTTCGGTTCACCGCGAGAGCGACTTGGCTGACCAGGTCAAATCTGACCTTGCTCTTTGATATACGGCCAGAAGACAGGAGGGGTTGCTACTACAACTCTTGTTTGGTGTTGTTAGGTCAAAAATAGTACGCCTAAGAATACCACCAATGTTACCTAGAAAACTCTAGGTATTCTCTTGTTTAGTATGGCTCTGAGCTAGAACACTTATTGTTTAGGCTTGTTCTGAATAGATACTCTTTGGTATTCTGTGCGTATGAACACTCTCTGAAGAGCTATCAATCACTGAACAACAGTTTAGAAGTGTAAAGTCTTAATATAGCTAAGAAACCTTATTTTAGTGTGCTTGTGGCAAGTAAGGCAATTCTTAAAACTAGTTAAGTATCTCTCTAAATTGTCACGTATCAGTGACACAACAAGACGAACACTACTAGCCAGCCTGACTTTTTAAAAGTCTTGAAGATATTTGACAAATGAAGCGTAGGTAAAAAGAATGGTTATTATAACAATTCTTAATGAATTACTTCTTAAAAGTAACAATACTTAAGAATTGTTTACTATTCTAGGTTGATGTGCTGTAAAACAATAGTAGAACCTGTTTTAAGCACACCTACAACAACAATTCACGCCTGCTAGGCGTGCACTGAACTAGTACACGTACTGATCTGTATTTCTTCGGCTCGTAGCCTTTAGAATACGTCAGAATATAATTGGTCTGTTTCGGTGAAAACATGAATTGTTGGCAATTCTTGGCTTTAGCATAGTTACTGTGCGGCTAAAGCACTCTACATTTTAAGTCTCTTATCTTAACACTAGTCAGCCACAAGTGATGATATTTAGAATAAAATGTGGTTAAATATAAGAATTGTCGTATGACAATCAAGCATACTTAAGGCTACTTATTTATATAAATAGGTAGCCTTTTTTATTGGTATTTATATAAAGAGTTAATTTTTTGAATAATAATAAAGGGGTTTTTATGGCAACAAATCGTGGCGGTAACAAACCTTCAAGAGTTGTTACCATGGCTATTTCAGCAGACATGGTTACAGGCTCATACCACCGTGAAAGGCAAAGAATTGATAATAGTGTTAAGAAAAGAATTGATAAGAACTCTAAGAAAAAGTTTAGAGTTCTTATTGAGCGTAATGCTCAAGAAAGAATTCTCAGAAACAGAAGAAAAAAGAACGCTAAATCTAAGAACTCTTAAATAGTTTTAAGGCTTCTTATGGTTGAGTGTTTTATTTTTAGTAACCTTTATTATAGGAGTGTGTTATGTACACCGAGTATGATTTTGTTTATCTGGTGCGCGATGAGAAAGGCGACATTCAAATTCTTCTTTTTGAAGAAATATCTGATTGGAATGCGGTCGTTTGCTGCTTAAAAACTACACCTAAAGGTGTAGTTGAGGCACTAGAAGAATAGAATAGTTACTAATTTAAAGAAGACTAAAGGCTATATGCTTTTAGTCTTCAATTATTTTAACAACACTTTAACTTAGGAGTTCGTATGAACAAGATTAAAATTCTTATTGGTGATGTTGCTTTTTTGGCAGACGTAATTCTTACACACCCGTGTATTGAACTAAGAGCCAAAGATGTCTCTCTACAAGAAATTCAAAGAGGAATCAGAGAAGACCTCAGATGCCGTGAATCCCGCCTAGGTTACTTCTGGGACTCTTATAATACTGAGCTTCATGAAGAAATCATTAGTGTTCTTAAAGACGCTAATGGTTTTTTCGCAGAAGAATATGAGTGGGATAACTTGAATCCCGCCGATGTTCTTCTTCTATACCGAGTACAAAACGGAAAAGTGTACTGGCTCAAGGTTTATGTAGAAGAGGTAAACCTTAGAGCTTAACATAGTTTACTAACATTGAGAAGCCTAGAGGTAAGACTTGTTGCCTCTAGGCTTCAACTATTTTAGTAACCATAAAAACATGGAGTTTACCATGAGTACCAAGAATCGTAAAAATATATTTAAGAATAGTTATGTTAATTCAGTAAAAGACTACCAAGATAATGAGTACTTGGTAGAAAATAAAGTCTCCCATTTCTGGTGGGACACCAATAGGGACTATGTTGCTCACTCAACTCTAGTTGAGAAGAGTGTAGCAGAGGAAATTAACGAAGAAACAACTCGTCCATGGTCTGCCGACCACAAAGTGGACGCTTTTTGTCATGAGATCAAAACTCTTCTGAAGACCACAGAAGAGGATGAGTTTAGACTCGCCAAGTATAGCAAGTTACAATACATCAACCCCGACGACATGGAATACTATCTCAGAGGGGTTGATGAGGTGGACGACCTGCCTCAATGGTTTGTTATGGCTAGACTTGCAGGTCTCACACCTGGGCATCTGGTCAATGCCTTTGGTCTTCCTAAGAAGACCGCTAAAAGAATATTTAACCAATCAATCATCAACTGGCCCTATCTGGTACACTCCCTACAGTGGGCCAAGTTCGACTTCCTGCAAGAGTTCAACGAACGCTACGCAGAAGTAACAAGCCCAAAAGAACTTGAAACCATACTCAAGTCTTTGGTCAAAGAGTGCCAGGACATCTTAGTAAAGATGTTCATCAACAATACTGAACTCTTTTACCGTGAAGAACACGTGAGAGAGGGAGAGTTCAGCTTTTATAGGGATTCTTACCTGGTAAGAATTGCCAAGGCTCTTGAAGGGCAACAAGGTATCAGTTTCAAGTCTACTAATGTGAAGAGTATCACAGAAGAATTGGAAGACTTGTTAGTCTCTGACGTAGAGTATGAAACACCATTCACCAAGAGTCCCAATATTTCAGTTATCACTACTTCTGCCAAGAAGATTAAGGAAGTTGGCAGAAAAATGAGGAACTGTTTGGTGCAACGTGAAGAAAGTGTTTCTACTCGCTGCGTGGTATTGTTCGAGTCAAGGCATGTTGCCGAGTTGAAGTTCAACCGTGAGAGTGACGGTTCCTGGTCTGAAGAAGTGTACGTAGAAGATCACCAAGGGTTTGCTAATGAAGCCACCACTGGTGAACAACAAGACGAACTTCAACGCTTCGTAACAAGCCATGGCTTTGATATTTCTTGGTAACCTTTAACTTAGGAGTTCGTATGTTGAACCGAATTAAATTTACTTGGCGCAGAATGCCAATATGGGCTAAGTGCGCCGATGTGGTCCTAGTAATAGTAATCCTGCTGTATGTAACTCTTTAACCTGGAGGTTTTAACATGTGTATTCTTAATCTTACTCAGCACCCCCTTACCTCGGAACAAGTAAACGCCGGCTGTGTTGATGTTCCTGTTGCGCAAGAAGGCTTGCTCAAGGATCTTCTTACTTTCGACAAGAAGCCCTCTAAAACCCAAGTCTGGGCTCGTGCCAAAGACATTGTTGACATCGCCCTATCACAGGGCGTGTCAAAGGCTATGATTGGAGGTGCGCCTTACTTGATGCCCTACCTGCACCAACTCCTGCTTGAAGCTGGGATTGAGCCTCTCTACGCTTTCAGCGTGCGAGAGTCCCAAGAACAGCCCCAGCCTGATGGAAGCGTAAGAAAAGTAAACGTCTTCCGATTCGATGGCTTCGTCTAAAACTGTGTAGTATAAGACCAGAGAAGACAACAACACCAAGAGCAAGGGAGACATTATGAAAATCAACAATTCTTACAGAAGAAATAAGTGTTCCTGTAGAATTGTTGATTTTCACGTTGGCTTCCGGAGAATGTGATTGGAAGACTAGAATAGCCAATCACAGGGCTTCTACACGGTTGTGTGAAGCCAACTACCAAAAGTAGGCCAGAACCCCTCACAGCCCCTATATAGGGCTTTCATCGGTACTCTGGCTGTGTTTTTATGTTATGTATAAGGCAATCATGCCAAAACCGATAATATTGGAGTTTGTTATGTTTAGGAACGATTGGTTTGTTGAAAATGAAGATGACCTCAAGAACTTGGAAAGTCATTGGAAGTATCGCTTGTGCCCTACTTATCCTGTTCTGAAAGACCCTAACCACTGGGGCCAAGTTGAACACCACATCCAACACTGTCCCAACTGCAAGAAGTTGTACTCCGATGATAAGTACGCTTCTATGCTCCAGAGTGTAGCTAAACGAGTAGCAGAGAACATGCCCGAACAACCTACGAAGATAACCCTAAACATCGGACAAATTTGGTCTTTGAACTCTAACCTTGAAGGCTGGGATAAAGAAGGCAACTATGTAAAAGCACCTCTTGTTCTGCTCGTGGAGCAAGACAGCTACTATTGCAGAGTTGTTCCTCTTCATTCCTCATTTGATTTCTTGTGTGAACAAGATGTCCTTATCTCGGATGCCTATGAAAACCTAAACGCCGAGGCATGGAACAGCTTTGCTATCCATATTCGGCATTTGAACAGATTTTATGGTGAAGTCCAACCACAAGTTATGAACATGGTATTCAAGGCTATGAAAGAAGACTTCGAAGATCCTGCCGATCCTGCCACCATAGGCTTCATCAATATTGAACTTCGAGTAAGCTCCTTTATCGCCATGAACGCACTAGGTCTTCTCATGCACGAATATGAAGAGTTGAGCCGTGGCAAATAGTTGATGGTTTGGAGAAGGCTGTTCAAAAGAACAGCCTTCAAACATTCCATGAACTTGCAAGCAAAGGAGGTTTTATATTTGGCAAAAAGAAAACCACAAGAGGCAATACCTAGCACCTGTCCAAAGTGCAAAACAGTTAATTACTCCACAAAACACCAGTATATGTGGAAGTGTGTAAAATGCCGTAAATGGTACTTTGTTGTATAGGCAAAGACTGAAACGGTTTGGCAGGAATTGGAATTGGCAGGAATCTTTTAACAACGGAGAAGTTATGGTCATTATTACCGCTGCGGAAAACTTGGTGCATGTCATGGTTAATGCACCAATCGCAACCTTAGACTACAGCCCCATCAGCCAAGATGATGCAATTGAAATTTTAGAAGAAGCAGCGAAAGATGGAGATCGCTGCTATGTATGGTATCACGGCTCCGAAACACCAGAGATTGAAAAGGTTATCAGCCACAAAGACTTGTGTGCTGAAGAGTATGAGTTTGATAACCTGGAAGATGGTGACATGTTTCTTGTGTTTAGTACACAAGAGTCACCACATCCGTGGTGGTTAGTAGTTATCTCAGAAATAAGTTAAAGGCACTGAGAAGCCTGGAGCTGCTTCTCCAGGCTTCAACTGTGTTTTTAATTCTAACTTTTGGAGGTTTTATGAAACGAAGATTAAACATTGTTATTGAAAACTGTGAAGATTGTCCTTGGTTTAGCTACGGCGAATCTTACCCGGGCAACCCAAAACCACACTGCAATAACCCTGATGCAAAAGAAGAAGATTTTAACCTGGACGACATAGATTGGACGTATGACGTTCACTATAACTGTCCATTGCCTATGGAGGAATAAGTATGTATTATGTTTACGCAGAAGCCAACACAGACCAAGGTTACCGCCCATACTGCTGGGTGTGCCTTAATGACAAAGACTTTTCCTACACTAGCGTAACGAAAGAAATTAACAAGGAAATAGGCAAGAATTGGACTATCACCAACACCGACTTTGAAGGCATTCCTCACCACCTCTTGGAATGCTACAGTTTAAAGGCATTGTGTGAGATTGCTAAACTCACCGACAAGTATGGTCTAGCAATTCAATTCTGGCTAGAACGATACCAAAGAATACCAATCAGTGAAGAAACCTTTAAACATGTCTTTATTGGCAGTTACGATGATATGGAAAGCTACGCCGAATACTGGATTGATAGTATAGGTGGAAACTTCATTCCAGAACAATTCATTGATCTTGAAGGACTGGCCAAGTGGCTCTTGTATGATTTTTATGTAAGACAAGACAATGTAGGCAAAGTTCATGTATTCAAACCTTAGGAGACAGTATGGAAGACATGATAGATATTGATGCTCTGTTACAGGAGCACATCAAAAGACTGCGACCTGAAATAGAAGCTGATGGTTTCCCTACCATCAGCACTTGCCCCCATTGTGGTTACAAAGCTAACCATCTTAAAGTTCAAGATGGAAGATTTTGCCGTAAGTGTGAGTGTATCTGGATTGATTCTCTTGAAAGAGAAACACTCACAAGAATTAATCTCGAAAGAGCTGGAACCAAATGCCCAAAATGTGAGTATTGAAAAGTCTTTCTTAATAGGAATAGGCAAAAGAGAGCAGTATCCAGCTTGGGTGTGCAATAACTGTGAATACGCAATCGTAATAAAGGAGTAATTTATGAAAATCTTGGCAAGTAATGGTATGGATGAGCAGTGGTATGACTTTGAAGAACACAACTATAATCCTTTTATAGTTGATGAAATAATTGACGAGGAACTTGGGGAGCACGCAAAAATAACAGACTTCTCCAACACTTGGGGAATCAAAAAGTCTTACCTCACACGCTTCCATCTTTCTGCCTTGTGCGATTTTGCAGAGGAGATTGAGCACTTCAAAATTGTCTTGGCAGACTTTCTTGAGAGTGTTGATGGTAATGTTGATCTGGAAGAACTGTGTAATGCCATCAAACTTAACTTCAAAGGAGATGTAAAATGAAATGCTTTGAACCTACAGGAGCTGAAATCATTGTGGCTCTAAAACGCGCCATTAAACGCGGAACCTTAAAACCTTCCTATAAATTGGATACCAACCGTGTTCCTTACATTCCAGGTCAGATTTATCAGGGCACGGTCAATTTAAAACGTAAATAAGTTGCTGATTTATAGAAGCCTGGAACCACAATTCTGGGCTTCGATTATTTTAGCAACCTTTAACATAGGAGTTTATGATGGACATCAACAACGTTTTGTTTGCTTGGGTGCCTGGCAACACCAATGCTTACACTATCTTTGACAAGGAAACAGGCAAGAACTGGTATGGTAACGAAACAAAGGAAGATTTGTTGAAAACTTATCATAACATGCGCTTTCTTGAATACGAGGACTTTGAAAAAGAAATAGCCAAGATCATGGTAACTCCACCAATAGAAATTAGTAAGGATGATTTTATGTGCGCTTTAGGAGTTCTGCCACCTGAACGCTGGACCAACATGGGGGACTTTGAGTTCTTTGTTATGGCCGAGTACACGTCAGGAATCTACACAAATGTGTACGCTCGATATAAGAAACGTTACTTCGTGTTCTGCGATTCAGCATACATTCATCCTAATGAAATTCAGAAAAAAGTATTAGATTTCTTAGGTTAAACGAGGGAGGCTAACGCCTCCCTTTCTCAAGTAAAGGTCTGAATTATTCAGAACTTTATAGAGAAAATACTTTAACCTGGAGGTTTTATGAACGGATTACCTTTCAATAAACTGACTGAGGAGCAGAAAGAGAAAGCTCTTGAAGCCTGTCGTTACATCAACGTAGAGAACGAAGGATGGGCCGACTTCATCTTAGATTGTTTTAGCGCGGACATGGATGAGGAATATGGTATATTTGTTGATCCAAAAAAATTCACTTGGCGACTCCACTGCCAAAGTGCCAATGCCACATTTGAGGGGCATATGCGAGATGCCAATAAATACTTCAACAAGATGTATAAGAAAGAAGAGTATCCAGACCTTTACCGTAAAATTCGCTACGTAATCAAAGATAGTCCTTTTGGTTTTCATACTGAAAAAAGCAGAGGATGGCAGAAGGGTTACATTATCACAACCTCTTCTTACAACCTACACGACCCCGAAATTAGTTTTGAAAGTGTCTATGACGAAACAGGGCGCATTGTAGGAAGTAAACCTGTTGGTAAGGTTAAGGAGCATTGGCAAGCTATAGAAAATGCAAAAGAAATTGTAGAAAATGATTGGAACGAATTCTGTCAGGATAAAGCACAGGAACTCTACAATATGATTGATAATGCGTTTAACAGCTTCACTTCTGACAAAGCTGTACAGGAAACCATTGAAAGCAATAATTTTTTATTCTTACCTACACCTAAAGGCATAATCTTAATCTAAGGAGGTCTTATGCTTACTTTTACCAAAACAGATGACGGATATTTAATAACTGAAACAATGTACGGCTGGGCTGATTCTACCAAGAACACAATATTGTCTAGCACCACAGTATGGTACAGTGAGGATTTAATGAAACGTAAAATCAATAATGATCCTATACAAGATACACATGAAAAAGAAAGAATGTGGTTTAAGGAGCATTATCTCAAACATTTCAAATAGGAGGTTTTATGTTAAACGCAGAAGTAGCTAATTTATGCACGGGCGTTTTTCAAAACTTCATTAAACATGAAGGAATATATCTTAAAGATAAAGCATATGTGTACTTTAGAAGAAAGGATGGTGAACGCTACAAGTTTATATGGATTTACGCCATAAAGGAACAACCGGCTGTGTTCTTTATCAAAAACGAAAAGGAACAAGTTTTATACAGTTGGCACTTTGGTCACACTGGTTGGCACTTTGATGGAAACTATAAAGAAGAACTTCTTCAATTTATGAAAGAAGCTCTCTGTAATAACCTATTCTACAGCTTGGAGGTTTAAATGACACGCATTCTATTTTTAGAAATAAAACGTTGTTATGATTGTCCTTACTTACAAACAGAACACCTGTCCGACAACACCCAAATTCATTATTGCACAGACCTTGACTATCACAGAAGCAAGGAATGGCGTGAGTGGTCACACCTTACACATAATATCATGAACAAGGTGTTTGACGGGTGTTCTTTAACATTAAAAGAGGAGTTAATGGACAAAAAAATTAAAGAATTAGCGTGGATGATTGAAAACGTAACCAACAACATTGGTTACGTGGACAACGAATGGTCTGAACTCTATTATAGAGTAAAAACTGAAAAATGTAGGGTATTCATTATCAACAGACCTGAAGGACTAGCTCTCACTTTCAACAACTTCGCCACCTACATCGTCCATACCGTTACTATCACAAATGAAGGAGCTGTTTACACCAAGAGTAATAAAACAATCCTTGTCAAAGAAATGGAAAACTTTTTGGCAAACGGAGTTTTCAACATACCTAAAGGAGAAAAGATAGCCTAAAACTTTCAAGATGACTTTAGACCGGAGGCAATCTCCATTGCTTCCGGCAATAAAGGCGTCTTGCTTTTGTATAATAAAATTGAATGATGCCTTTTAACAGGAGCCTCGCAGCTCCTAGGGGTTTTCAAAAACACTTTAAACATAACAGGAGGTTTTATGGTTAGACGTTTAATTCTGAACATAAACACTGACACAGGAGAAATTAGTGGCAAACAGCTGCCTCTCAAAGAGTGGGTAAAAACAAGAATCCATGAACCAGCATACGAGATTGTTTACAAGGATGATTTCGCCACCATTTACCAAAAGTCTTCTAAACATCTGAGAGTGTACGCAAGAACACATCCGGATGCTCAACGTGCTATCAAAAACCATTTAAACGAAAAGGAGTAAGACATGCAGACAACACCTAATTTTGAAATGTTTGGTATTACACTGCCCAAAGGCAAAGCAAACCTGGCCCCTGAACTAAAAAGTCTTGTTAATGGGCGTGTAAAAAAGATTGATTCTTTTATGCAAAAGCCCACACAAGGCAAGGCTGAAAAGATTGCAACGGATACCGCTACTATTCTGGCTTTCTGTAAAGCACACAAACTTCAAACAAATAATACTGTTTTGGTGGACGGTATTAACTCTCTTATCCACAACACTTTAACAAACAAGGAGAACGTAATGAAAGCAGTAACCCCTAGAAAGAAGGCTATCAAAACTAAACCCCCTGTAACCAGCAGCACTGAAGAAACCAAGAAGTCCCCTGTCGAAAAAGCCACCAAGAAGGTGGAAGTGCAGAAGAACACTAAAGCAGAAACCAAGAAGGCAAAGACTGCCAAACAAGCCCCTGCAAAGGTAGCAGAAACCCCTAAAACAGCACCTGTGAGGGCTTCTGAATCAGAACAGATAACAAAGCCTGCCGCAGAGTTTACCAGCCCTTGTAGTGGTGAATTTGACCCTGATCCTACCAGCTCTTGCTTCTGTATGTGCAAAGAAGAAACTCCTGATGACTTTAACAGTTGTGTGAAGCATTACCAGGAGATGATTGATTCTAAGAGTGAACGGCGTAGGGCCAGCACAACCAAAAACCGTTTGGGAGGAACCAAAAAGAAATCTTACGACTTTATTGGCGATGGAGTTGGCACATCTGCACACATGATAAATGTATTGCTGATTGAAGGAGCTACTTTGGCAGAGATCGCTGAAATTGTGCCTACAAAGAAAACCAGAATCACTGGACATTTCTCTGGTCTGCGTACCGGTAACACTCGCAGAGCACCAAAGACCTTGGTAAAAGACGCTGAAGATCGCTGGAAGTTCGAGCAAGACGGCACTGTCCCTGCCAATTACTTAGGACTCTAAGAACAGTTGAAAAAGGGCGACCGAAGTCGCCCTTTCCAATACTGGTTTTAGAAACTTTTAATCAAAGGAGTCTATTATGGTTATTGAAATTAACACAAAAACTAAACAATTCTGGGTAGATTTTGAAGAGTACAGTTTTCAATACGGAGCTATTTTAAATGAAATAAAAACACAAGCACAAGGTGACAAATGGTTTATTACTGATGTGGTTTATAGTGGAGGTATTTTTAAATCTCATCTACTTTCTCTGCCGCTAGAAGATTTATGTAAAATTAGTAATGCATGGGAACGTTTAGTTGACCATATAATTGATTTTCAACACGCTACTAATGGAATGATCGACTATTTTGAATTTTTATCTGACATTCTTAATTTTACACCTGGATGTGAAAATATGAAGAACACTTACGTTCTTTAAACACTCAACCATAGGAGATTATAATGTTGATCTACACTGAGCAAGGAAGGCAAGATGTTCTTGACGCTCTGAACCACGCAAAAGGTTACGGAGACCTCACTGACAACTTTACCACAAAGTTGCACACTGCATTATCTAACATTCACTTACAACCAAACACCATCAAGCTAGTCTGCGGAAACTGTGTCGTTAGACAGCTTGCTAGTGAAAGTGGCCAACGTCCCGAACTCACCATTGAATGTGAATTTGCAATGACTTGGATTAAAGAAAATGGCCAGCCATACATGCATGGTGGGCTTGTTTACAATAACTGGAACAAGTCTTTTGGTCTGCACACTTAACCTTGAGGAGTACATTATGTTTGAAGAAAAACACATGGGCGTGTGTCGAGATTGTTTTGACTACTTACGACTTCCCTATGATTCAGCAATGGACACTTTCTGCTATTTTTATGGCGAAAAGTATGGAGAAAAACTGTATAAAAGTCTTAAAGAAAGACAAAACGAATTATTTGGAAATAACCAGATTATCTTTGATGAAAAAATCCATACTAGTGAAATAATCATGTTTACTTGTGAATTTTGTGGAAAGCCAAGAACAGGTAATATGAGTTATGTAAAACTCAACATAAGGAAGTAATTATGGGCACAGACGATTTGCAAAGACAAATTGAAAGAATCCAAAAGCTTTTAGCCCTGGCTATGGCTGACCCGGACACACCGGAAGCCATAGCAGCATCTAAGAAAGCTGCGGAACTATTGGCCAAGTACGAACTGGATATGGCTGATCTGACTGAAGAAAACAAGAATGATGTTCTTATGGAAAAACTAAAGAATTACAATAGCCACCACCAGAAATGGGAAGCTACTTTACTTACTGTTTTACGCGAAACTTTTGATGTCCATCCAGTAGTTGTTGTAGGAGATAATGGCAGAAGCTACGAAATCTTTGGTAAGAAACAAGACTTGGTAATGGTTGTGTTCTTGTTCAAGACAGTTAGGAGATTTGCGATTAAGCGCGGAGAAAAGTTGTACAAACTGGTTAAGGAACGCACTGCGTTTCAGAATGGTATTATCTTGGCAGTAGCCCGCAGGTTACAAGACATAAAATTAGAAAGACAACAACACAGGACTGAGCACACTACAGCCTTGGCTGTTCAAAACAAAACGGAGGTCATAAATTATGTAGAAAACTTGTACAAGAAGCTGAAAATGAAAACAATCAAGACTAAAGGATTTTCACCTTCTAATTCAAAAGAACAAAAAGCCTTTCATAAAGGGGTTGAAGAAGGCAAGAAACTTTCACTTAACACACCAATCGAGGAGGCAGTATGAACAAGAAACCCATGAGTTTTAGAGTGCACAGCAAAGTATTTTATAACCTTAATCCAAAAACATTGTCCAAACATTTACTTGAATTAATGCTGGACAATAAAGACTTTATCGAAATGCACGGGTATGATGTAAATAATGTTGAACACCGTATTCACATTGATTGGGAAGTACGGCCTTTAAAATAGGAGGCGGTATGAATAACGACACATTTTACAAAGCACACTTGGTGGATATTGACGCCTGGCATGATGGGGACGGGTGGTACTGGAACAATTCATTTATTGTTGAACGTGATATTTTCTTTGAGGATAAAAGTTTAACCACCCGTAAAATTCTAAACGCTTTGCGTAAATGGGGCTACTTGTCGAATGAGAGTAAAGGAATGGTCACGGTACAAGATGCCTGGCCCATTATTGAAATTCAAAATCGTAAAACCTATGAACCCATCTACGCTTTGGTATTCAACGAAAAGGAATATAAAAACGACTAACAGTGCAGGGGCGTTAGCCCCTGCCTAACTCAACCAGAGGTCTGAACTGTTCGGAACTCTTAAGAGTTAGTAATCTGTAACCTGGAGGTTTTATGAAAACATTTTGGGTTTATTTACATACAAATGATGTTCCAGTCGCTCTACAATGGTTTAAGAAAAGGAAAAATCACACAGTTATTAAACATGCGCATTACGATATGGATTCTGATTATTCTATGATACTTGTTCAAACAAATGCAAAGAATTTAGGAGCAATCCTAAATAAAACTATTTCATTTAATTATTTAGGCGTAGTGGATGTTACTGAAAAAACTATCAATCTGTAACCTGGAGGTTTCAATGTGAAGTCATATTACTATTTAATGTTTGTGGATTCAAAAGAGTATGAAAAAGTATTCAAATGAAAACGTGAATTAAATTGGTCTGGTATCGTGGTAATATCTTGGGCCAAATTTAAGCACGCTCCTAGCAAATCTGTTTTCACTATGATGTGCAGAACAAACAAGTTTGAGAAATACTTAGTAGATGTGCCTTTCAACTTCTTTTTAAGAAGTCTTGGAAGAAAAGATGAAAGTACATTTATGGTAAACCTTGAAAACCAATGGAGGTTGTATGAATCAACAATTTGAAAACTTGAACATGCTGAAGGATGAGGTAAGAAACCTTTATCCTGACGAATGGCCAAACTTGGTTAAGGAGCCAGTGTTTAGAGGGCGTGAACGCACTTCTATCCCTGGCATCTCTGCGCTCACAGACTTGAACACAGGAACTACTTACTCTTTCGTGACTAAGGAATATCAAGTTCTTTTACACGAAGAGGCAGCGCACACCCTGCACCAAAGTGTTCTGAAGCTCAAAGACACTTACCCCGACTACAAGATCACTCACCAGTTCTTGAATAATGGTGCCAAGTATGTGGGCAAAGTTCAGTTCGGAAGCATAACCAAAGACGTAAAGAAAGGTGATCCTATCGCACCTTTCATTCTCATCAAGAACTCTTACGACAAGAGCTGGGCCAGAGACTTGAGTTACGGAGCTACACAATTGGTGTGTTCTAATGGGTTGGTAAGACCTGTTATCAAAGACCACATGAAAGTACGTCATCTCCGCAACGCTGGCATTACTGAGATGGAAGAACACATTCACCAGTATTTGAGTGAAGAGTTCTCACACGCTTTCGATACTTGGCAACTGTGGTCAGAAACCAAGTTGTCGATGGAACGTGCTGAAGAGCTATGGGCCAAGTTGCCTTTTACCATTCATGAAGTTAATAAGATGACAACCATGCCTTTAATGGGCAACAACAAGTCTTTTGAGGAACTGGCTAAAGGTGACGAAGCTACGGTATGGGATATGAACCGTGCTGCAACACAGTATCTTACCCATAACGTGAAATCGAATATGCGTCAGTTGGTAGATGTAGAAGTTGTTAGTAAAGTTCTAACCAAACATTTTAACTGAGGATTGCCTATGAATGCTATCACGAACAATGGCAAGGAGTACATTCACATTATTGAGCTTCACGATGTTGCAGAAGTTCAAAAACTTGATGAGGACATCAGAGACCACAAACCTAATCTCAAGATTGCTTGTTTGCAGGACAGCGATCTTGACTGGATGCAGATTATGGGGACAGGTTGCGCACCTTTGGTAAAAGGCAGTCCGACAATAATCAAAGCAACTCTTGATGAATATGTGTTCACCAGTGAGTTTTGGATTTGCAACTGTGAGTTTGATTGGTTACACGCCAAGCAGTGGCGATGTGAGGGGTGCGGCACAACAGTCTTTGACAAGACTGCCAAACTTAAAAAAGTAAGTGATCTAGACAAATGGTCCCCTATCTCATTTGAACACGCATTGCTAACAATGACACACAACGTCATGGAGAAAAAAGAAATATTTGAAAACATTGCTGGGCTGTACCAGCATTGCAAGAACTTGAACTTTAACTGGATTGAGGCGTTTAACGCAAGAAACTATTAAATGGCAGGGGCGCGCAATCGCCCCTCTAAGGTAGAAAATTATGAGTAGAGAATTTCTAACTAATGTTGAAATAAATCAATTCAAGTACTGGCTGACTATCAATAATATGCGATTCAATGAGCAGGAAGAAGATGAAGTAACAACTCTTACTGTTTACCAGGGCCAGTATCACCTAGAAATACGACCAGCGAATCCAGAAGCAGACCTCTACGAAGTGTTTGACTACTCTGACAGACAAACAGCATTATCACTCCTAAAAGACTTCTACGATAAACGATTGTTCATTTATGGAGTGAAAACCACCAGACATTTAATTGAAAGGTATATCCCAGAAGAAACTGTACCTTTTTTAGAGTGCTTCGACCACTTCAGAATTTATAAAAAAGAAGGTCAAGGCTGGACGGTATTTGGTGTTTGTGGGCACCATATGGAAATTTTAGCTGTGGGGACTTACAAAATGGCATTGCGAGTGTTCGGGCCAAATTTTCTTGAAGAGTATTGGACTGTAATTTTCACAATGCAGAAGGAGAACGATAAATGTTTTTTATTAAGAATTTAACTGGAGATAATTATGGTTATGCCATATTCACATGCGATGAAGAAAATAGGATATCAGAAGACACTCCTATTATTTCTGGCCTCACTTCGGCGCAGGCAGAAGTGGAGATTATGCGCCTTACGCGACTTGCACTTGGTGAGGGGGAAAAACTGGATTCTACGAATAGGTAGACCTGACACAAGAATTGTCACGATTCAAGGCGATGTGTACAACGGAGAACAGTTTCAACTCTACACAAAAATCTCATTTTATGAACCTTTGCTACCAATTTCTAATTGGTGGTGCACACTAACCAAAGGTAAACCAACACCATCTGGCCTTACTCTTGACCTAAAATTTGAAGAAGATGGAAAGGTTTATATTTGGCAATTCATGTACAGTGGAATTGCTGGTGATGCCAAAGACGCTGGCATTGAATACGGAATTCATTTTACCAAGGAGAGCAAAGAAAAAGAAATAGACAACATTGTTCTAAACTGCGTTGTGTCTTTGTTGAACATAAACCCCCAAAACATTATAACACGACAAGGAGTACCACATGAACAAAAAGAAAAGAATCTCCGAACTTTTGAAAATCTATTCGGCCAATTTGGATTTACTGACCCCAGAAGAATGTGCTCGGCTCCATCAGTATGGAAGCGACCAAGAGAAATTAAGCTCAAATGTCAAAAAAGTGATGTACGATGTATTAATCAGAGTCCACAAAGGTAAATTCCCTAAAACCATCAACAAGCGTATTGCTACTATTCGAGATGCTGGAACCAGAGCACCTAGCAAAATCACTTGGGAAACTTTGCAGAAGATAGCACCTGGGGTGACTGAAGACATGTATATGCACTGCTCTACTTTGCAACTAGGTGAGCTGAAGAAGCATTATCCTGAAGCACACAAAAAGCTATCACAAACCAAGTGGTTTCAGGAGAACACCACTGAAACTTCTGGTTACATTACTTGGTCAGACCCTGACAAATAACACTCTAACCAATGAGGATTAGCTATGGAAAAGCGAGACGACATTATTGCCGCCATGAACGCTATAAATCCTGACAACTACATTCCTGTTGAAGAAAACGATCACCCTCACTTTGACACTCCAGAACGAGCCTACATCAAGAAACACTTGGTAAAATCATTAACCGATGATGCCAAGTTCCTATTAAGATTGGTGCTCGATACTCCACAAGAACTGGTAACACTACTCTTCAAGCAAAATGGTAATGTTAAGACTACTGTGTTGACAGATATTCTTAGTTTTAGAGGCTGGAGCTATTCGCGAAGACGCGATGTGTACAACGAAATTAAAAACTTTATCCGTGAGTATTACTAGGAGGTTGTTATGAGTAATTTGTACATTTGTATTGAGATAGTTGAATTATTGTTTGATGAAAGCATTACCGTGGACCTCGAAGAAATGGGATTTGATGCTAATGTCCTCGCAGAACATCTGAGAGACAAAACTGGTATCGAATATCCTGAATTTAAGATTGTTGGTTATGGAGACTTTGGGCATATTAAAGATTGGCAGTTACGTTCATTACGAATGAATGACCTGCTTGAAATAGCCCGATGCTGCACAGAGTATGGAGAACCATTTACTGCATACGCTAACGAAGTTGGTGTCATGTTTGCAACTGAATCAAATTTTAAAGACAGCTTCAAAGGAACTTACAACAATGAAAAAGAGTTTGCTGCTGAGTATGCAAACGATACAGGCGTGTTTGAAGGAGCATCTAAGACTTGTATTGAATATTTTGACATGGAATCTTACGCTGAAGACTTGATCAGGTATTCTTTCTGGTCTGTGGACGATATGAAAGGTAACAACATTTTTGTATTTGATAATATTTAATCACCAAGGGGCTAGAAATAGCCCCTTTAATCTTTAACAATCAGGAGATTATTATGTTTGTAATGACCGCTAAATACCACTCATTTTCAGGTAAATGGATACCTTGTAATGCTGAAACACTACAAGGGGCCAAAGCTGAAGCAACAAGATATTTTAAAACAGAACTTATTCAGGTTAGACTTATTATCGGTAAGATGCATGAGGATGGCCAAATAGAAGAAGTAGCCTGGAAGAAAAACACTGCAAACGCTTTATGGGAAAACAAGGAGTAAATATGAAGGTAATCTCAGAGGAATACAAATTAATAGGCAATGCTATTAATGCCCACCTCTCTACTTATCTCGTTAGCATTTACATAGTTGAAGATAGTGATGTTGGAAAAACTTGGGACAACTTCAATGGTGCTAGGCATGCTTCCTACACATTTAAGAAAAAAGATGTAGGAAAGCAGATTATTAGGTATTTTCGAGAAAGAAAAAGTAATTACCACCAGCATACTGTCGAAGAGTTCTGGCATTTCAGACCTTTAATCATTAACAATCAGGAGTAAGTATGAAAGTAAAATCTGAAGTAAAGCCTTACTACGGAAAAGAGCAGGAAGAGAAAGTTATTCAACAAGCACTGGCTATCCTAGAAAAACGACTCAAAAAACCAGATGTGTTTCTCAACAACTCCGATGTAGTTTACAACTATTTGGTGCTTCAGTTAGGGTCACAGACTACTGAAAATTTCGGGGCGATCTTTCTGAACACCAAGTTAGGAATCATAAAACATAAAGTATTCTTCCATGGCACAATAAACATCGCTGTTGTGCACCCACGAGAAATCATAAAGGAAGCCTTGCTGTGTGCCGCTGCCAGTATAATACTATTCCACAACCACCCATCGTTTTCTCCAGAGCCAAGTCCACATGATTTGGCCCTGACTCGACACATAAAAGACATGGCAAAACTATTTGAAATTGAATTGCTGGACCATATAATTATCTATGGTGAAAAATACAATTCCATGGCAGAAACTGGTGACCTTCACACTTTATAGGAGAATATTATGAGTTACTTCAAATACAATGAATTTGATTTACAATTCACGGAAGAACTTTTTGATCTCATAAATGACTTAGACATTACTGAGCCCACTGATGAAGAAGTTTGGTATGGAGCCAAGGAATATGATAAATTTCCAGTCTTTGAAAACATCTTTTTAGACCTCTTGTTAGATAAAATAGAAGTTGCCCTTTATACAAAGTATCCTGATATTGAGTTCGGGTTTGAAAGATTTATAAACGCTGCGGATACAAAATGGGTTGCTCACGCTTTCGGTGAAGAGTTTTGGTCTTTAGAACAACTCGAAAACTTGATAGAGGATAACAAAGAAGACCCATTTGAGGATTACGATGAGTAAGTATTGGATCAACATAGAGAACGCTTCAATAGCTGAAATCAGCCCGGCTGTCCGGGCTGAAATCAACAACTTGTTGTCGTTTGCTGCTTCTACTTGGACGCAAGGACCTTTCAAAAAGCGAACAAGAAGAGGTTATGTAAAAAGAATTATAGCTACTATAAAAATCAATAATCAGAAAGTGTACATAATCCCTGCACGTCTTGTTGACATGGCTGTGTCGCATTTGGAAGCAAAGAAAATAAAACCTGTTGTCACTGACGCTTCCCCTAAACGTAAACCTTTAGGCAAACCAGTGCTTAAAGGAATCACGTTTAGAAAAGATCAAATAACCACTTTGATTAGGGCTTTAACACACAGCAATGGTGTCATTATTGAGCCGACAGGAACTGGAAAGACAGTTCTGGCTGCTGGCATAATGTCATCGTATAAAATCGACAAAGGCGGTCCTAAGACTTTATTTCTGGCTCACACCAAAGACCTGATTATACAGGCCAAGGAAGAGTTTGAAAGATTTGGTTTCAAGGTAGGTGTGTGGCAAGGAAAAGTTATGACAGATGGTGATGTAATTGTGGCCACAAGGCAAACAGCATCAAAGAAGTCCTATGAAGAAATGGCACAATTTGGAATGCTTATTGTGGATGAAACACACCACATTTCTGCATTTCAAGGTGAGTATTATCAACTCATCCACAAGTGCTGCAACACAGTTGCTCGTTATGGTTTTACCGCCACCAAACCCACCACCGAAGAAGCCAAATGGGCACTCGATAGTGCGATTGGCCCTATCATTTCTGAGAAAACCATCATCGAAGGTAACGAGTTAGGAATACTGGCAAAACCTCAAATAAATATGATTATATACCAAGGAGATGAATATTCAGGAATTGAGAAATCTTATGCACAAATTTACCAACAATATTGCGTAAAAAACAAACAACGGAATCGTATAATATGCGATATTGTGTCTGAAGAAATAGCAGAAAATCGCTCTTGTCTTATTTTCATCAGTAAACTTGAGCACGGAGAACGATTACAGAAGATGCTAGAAAATCGAAAAATTGAGTCTATCTTTGTGCATGGAGCTTCTGACAATGAAAAACGAAACACTACCAAATCCAAAATTCAGACCAAACAAGACCTGGTAGTTATTTGCTCTGTGATTTGGAAAGAAGGTGTCAGCATCAAGTCCCTGAACAACGTAATTTTGGCGTCAGGAGGCAAAGATGAAAAAGGCGTTTTACAGGCAGTTGGCAGAGGAACCAGGCTTGATAAAGGCAAGACCGAAGTCACGGTTTGGGACTTCTTTGACCAGTACAAATATTTGTCTGAACACTCGATTGGAAGAGCGAGATTGTACAAAGAATCTGGCTGGGATGTTGAATTAGCGATGAAATAAAGATTGTTAATAATCTCAATAACATGAGGAGTTTTGCCGGAATTTAAACAGGTAGGATTAAAATGGGAAAAAAGACAAAATTCAAAACTGTAAACGTCATAAATATTTTACAGGAATTGAAACTGTTTTATGCTGAAAGTGGCAAGAACGTCACGACAGGTTGGGTGAACGTAAACTGCCCATTCTGCCATGACCCAAGTTGGCACTTAGGCATAAATTTAACGAGTAACAGATGCTCTTGCTGGAAGTGTGGCAAGAGCATTTCTTTTTGGGGTTACTTGAAAGAAGTTTTCGAGTTTTCAAATGCAGAATTGTGGGAAATTTTCAATCGACATGAATTGCTAAGTTATGATGAAGCCAGAATAGCGAAATTTAGCCCTACAGGGGGTCTCTCAGGGGCTGAAGATGGTAATTGCATATCAAAGGTCACTTTACCATCAAAAGCCCTCACAGGGCCTCTAAAGATTCATTCTGAATATTTGAAAAGTAGAAACTTTTCCCCAAAACAACTTGCAGCATATTTTCGATTAAAGTTTACTGGGGCGTTTTCAAGCTACATGAAGAAGGACAAGACCAAGATAGATTTCAGTTACAGAATTTTGATTCCTGTCTTCATGCACGGCAAACTGGTAAACTTTACAGGACGTGATGTGACTGGGGCCAGTGGTGCGGTGCGCTACAAGAACTGCCCTAATGAAGAAGCTATCGTGAGCACCAGGGACTGCCTGTACAACTACGACAACGTAGAGCACACGGCTTTGATCGTTGAAGGACCAACTGACGTTTGGCGCATGAACGGTTACGGTTGCTTGGCCACGATGGGCATCAAGATCACCAAGCAACAGATTTTACACTTCCAGAACCTGAACCTGAAAAAAGCTGTAGTGCTTTTCGATAAAGGAGCTGAAAATGAGCAAAGTAAACTGGTGGACACCTTGAGTTTATTTATTCCTGAAGTCTTTGAAATCAAAAATCTGTTTGATGATTTTGACGATCCAGGCTCGTTGAATAAAAAACAAGTGAAGGAAATCAGACGATTAGTATTCACATAGGAGAATTTATGAAAAAGATGCTTGGTATTTTCGTGTTGGCTTGTTTGGCAGGAAACGTTTTTGCTGACGATTTGAAAGATCAAATTGCTACTGAGGAATGGGGGCAGAAAGATGTGTACACTGAAGGTGTTTGGATTGACGTTATGACTTACGATAAAGTTTATGACGTTACTCCAGGCATGTCCTATGAGCGCATAGACTCATCTGTACAAGCTGGGCTACGCACAGGCAAGAAACCAGTGATCGTGATCGAAGAAAGTGAAAAGTGGGATTACGAATGGAAGCTGCGTGACCGTGGCCTTGAGGATGATGTTGAACTCATCATTCGCTAAATGCAACTTGCCTTTTTTGTCAGGAGTCTATAAGGCCATTTTCAGGCTCAAAAAGATTAACCCCCTAGCGCAAACTAGGGGGTTAAGAAAAATAGGCAACCAGATACCTAGATGGCCGCACAACTAAACAATCATGAGTCATCTAGTAAGCAAATCCCTGACTAATGTCAAGAGGTGATTATGACGGACGTAAAAAAACTAGATAGACTCTTAAATAACCTGCCTTTTAACCCATACTGCACTGATGATTATAAATATGGGTGTTCACCGCTCCCCCTCAACTTAGCCAAAGAAAAATTACACATACAACTTAACCCACCCCAAGCAAAAAATTTCTTAATTTTTGATATTGACCGCAGAGGAGGTGCATTAGCTTGGGAAGACGCCAACCTACCCGCACCTAACTTCTGTACGATAAATGAAAAAAATGGCCATGCTCACCTAGTCTATGCACTCGTAGCCCCTGTATGGTGCTCAGATTCAGCAAGAATGAAGCCTCTACAATACTACCACGCAATAGAAACAGCGTATAGGAAAGAACTTAATGCAGATGACGGTTACCCCAGATTCTTAACAAAAAATCCTTATAAACACCTCACAGATTTCCTTCACGAAGAAAAATATACACTACAAAAATTATCACACGCTTTACCCCAAGAATTAAGCACATACAAAAGCCTAGCAATAGAACGTGATCCAGGTGTAGGGCGCAATGTTCATGTTTTTGATACAACAAGAAAATGGGGCTACCAAGAAGTAAGAAAATATAGAAACAATCAACAAAAGGAATGGGTTGATGCCGTTTTTGATTTTTGTGAGCATGTAAATAAAGACACTTTTAAAATGTATCCTTTACATTTTTCAGAAATTAGAAGCATTGCTCGAAGTATAGCAAATTGGATTTGGCAAAAAGACCAAAAATATTACAAAAATTTTATTGAACGACAAAAACGAAAAGGCACCAAAAGTGGAAAAAATAGACTAGCACAAACATTCCATCTCCGAGAATATACAAGAATATTAAAATTACAAAACCTGAACACAAGGCAAATCGCAGAGCTAATTGGAGTAAGCCAAAAAACTATTTCTAATTGGCTAAAAGAATCTTGAGTAATGAACCTAAATCAGATCAATAGCCTTTAGGCTCAAAAGAGGAAAAGGTGTTTTATATATGTCTACCAACAGTTTACAAAGGTTTTTAACAATTTATTTTTTTAATACAAATATTTTTTACAAATCACACAAAAAAGAGAAGTGTAAAGATAGACAAAATCAGTTTTTATGGTGTTCTTCCCCTTCAGCTTTAGGTGAAATTTATTTCCTAATAAACTAAGCAATAAATAGTATATGATATAAAATATAACTTACTTTTAGGAGGTTTTATGAAAGCAGGCAACCATTTAGAAAAACAAGTAGAGGAAAGAAAAAAGAAAAAACAATGTAAACATCTACTTGAAGGGGAAGAACATGCAAAAAACTAGCAAAGAACTTTATTCCTATGTTGAAAAATTAGGTAACGAATTGGTAAATAGAACTCGTGGAGAATTTCACCTGCTGGTTGGACATGAAAATATGCAGGCAGCTATTGATGACATTAGGACGTACGCAGTAGTCAATACGGCCATAGCCAAACAGAAGCCTACTTTTATGCCCCCTGAAGAAGTGATAAAGCATATTTTTTCTGTTCTCCGTGATGAAAAATTTAACTGTTTTAGCTATGAGGAGTTGCCATGAGTAAAGCATTTATCTTTTTAGCTAGTATGTTTTTTAGTCAAGGATTTTATTGCTTAGTTAAAAGTCAAAATATTTTATTTGCGAGTATAGCGTTTGGTACCACTGTAATACTTTTAAACTTGGAAGAATTTGGGCAGTAAACATTTAAATTTATAGGATTTACACATGAAAGACACGAAAATTATTGAATGGGGCGATTGGCAAAAATATCCTACTTGCCCATACTGCGGTTACGAGCATGTAAATTATGAAGAATTTGGGGAAATATACAATATCACATATTGCGATGCTTGCGGTAGAGATTTTGCATACGATGTGGAAGTTGATGTTAAATTTAAAACAAAGAAAATAGAGGAATGATTTGTACAAGAAGATAGCATTCAATCTTTTATTTGTGCAGAGTGTGAAAAATCTGTAATTACTGTGGCAAAGCCTTTACATATACTAAACTTCACGATTATAGATTATCAAATTATGACTTTGAAATTCTATTTACCTTGTGTTCCAAATACGCAAAAGATTTTGAAGCTGATAAAATTCTTTTGAAGGTGAGTGTGGAAAATGATTTATTGCAAAATCAAAGGAGCAAAGAGTGCTAGAATATTTAACTGAAATTGCTGGTATCATTAGTGTTTGTTTCATTGTGTACATTACTCACAAGAGGCTGTGATGGCTAAACCTAAACCACTTTCACTGAAAGCAAAACCTAAAAAAGAAAAGGCAGTTCCTAAATCCAAAGCAAGGAAAACCACAACACCTCCGAAACCGAAGAAGGACACCCTTGAAACCCCAAGAACGCCATTAAAGGCGATCAGGGCAAAATGCTTAGACTGTTCCTGCTTCTCCCATAGTGAGATTGATGGTTGCTTGATAAAAGGATGTCCTTTGTATCCCTTCAGGTTTGGGAAGGACCCCTATGCCAAACCTGTTCCTGTTAAACCAAAAGAGGAATAGTGTATAATTGAGCATAAATCATATTTTACTTGATTGAAATCGCTCACAGTACCCCTAGGAAACCGCCCACGGTACTGAGCACTTTGGACAAAATGTGTGTATTTGTACAAATACTCAACAAAATATCCTATACATTACCACAAAAATGTACAAAAGAAATAAGCAATCAAATAATAAACAAAAAGATGTGATATTATGCAAAATAACAAGAAAAATAGTGGTGTAAAAGGACTGGGTCTTTCGGCCAAAAAATCAACAACAAAGCCCTCAAAATCAAAGCCAGAAATGACTGGATTTGAAGATGAGTTTTTTGCGTTTTGGTCTTCATTAGGTTTCAGAAGTCCACTCTCTTCTACTTCAAAAACGTACCAGAAAAACTATGAAGTTTTGCACAAATTACTTGAAGGAAAGTTTCATTGGTCAGAAGTTCTTACACTCGAAAGAATCAGACAAGTCTGTAAAATTTTCAAGAATTACATAAACTCTCCAAATGCCAACATAGGCAAAATGAATCCTTCACAACTTTACTTTTGTGATTTTGTTTCGCCGTATAAAGGACCATCTTTCTTTCGTGGTGTTGTTGAAGGCAAGATTTCTGCTGATGATTTAACCGATGAAGAAATAGCGGTGGCCAAGATCGTGGCCAAGAGAATAAAATATTACACTTCACAGCCTTGTTTTTCTAAAAACGAACAGCAACGCATCAACGAGTACGGACGTTACTTGTTGGATTTCTATACAAAAAATCAAGATAAAATTGAAGTTGGCGTAGGGATTGAAGATATTGTAAAGGCAGTGTTCAGAAACATTAACGACTTTCTAAAAACTAAAGAAGCTACACCTAGCGCATGGGTTATGACTGGCTCTTACGCTAAAGGATCTGCTTTACAACAAGCCATGACTGCCAACAGTTTTTGGAAAGTCTTTTACAAGTATGAAACCATCAATCAAAAAATAAAACGTAAGACAGATGAAATAAGAAAAGCTATTAAACAAGAACCTTTACCTAAGTTAGCCAAGAAGAGATTGCAGGAATTGGAATTGGCAGGAATTGAAACTGTAAAAATTGATAAAGAAGATTGTTCAAGAAAAGAAGAATATCTGAAGAACAAAAAACCACGCAAAGTATTTCCAGCCTTCATGCCGTTTGAACTGCCAGAAGGTTGTTACAAGGAACACTAACTTATGTCAGAAGCAACATGTCCTGTCTGCGAAAACTCTTTTGATTTTAGATTGCCGCCGCAAACCACAGCACCCTTTCACGTAACCTGTTTTTATTGTCATACAAGTTTTTTAATGTCTTCAGAAATACAAGCGTATTTTGAAGATGGTTCCTCAGCTTCGTTAGTTAGTGTGGTATGGTTAGACAAAAACATGAATTCATTATTCAATGAGATGTAAGGAAATTGTATGGCTATTTTAGCTCAACGTAAAAATGTAAAAACAGAAGAGCTCATCCTAACTGGTATGATTATCAGTGATGAGTTTTTTGCTGGAATAAGATCGGTTGTTAAGTCGGATTATTTTTGCAACAACTACACGGCAAAGGTAGCTGAATGGTGTATAGATTATTACAAAGAAAACGGAGAGGTGCCGTTTGAAAGCATCTTTCATATTTTTGAAGCAGAGAAAGACCGTTTAAGCAGAGAAGACGTAGGAGTGCTTTCTGCTTTGTTTAACAGGATTGGCAGCATCTATTCAGAAGAATCTGAAAACTTCAATCACCACTATTTATTGCATAGCATCACCATCCCATACTTTGAGCGCAGAGAGATTGAAATTAGAGCGAACAAGATGTTGGGGTATTTGGCCAAAGATGATTTAGAGTCTGCCAAGAGTGTGATGGATGCCCCAATGAAATTGCGAGAGTCAGCAATAAGTATCATTAACCCATTCGAAATAGATAGAGTTGAAGAAGCCATCTTCTCTGCTGATGATCCTTTATTTACCTTCCCAGGTGCCTTAGGTAGACTGTTTGGCCCTATAAACAGTGGCTGGTTTATCAATTTACAAGGTGCATTTAAGAGAGGAAAATCAAACTTCTTGTATGACACTGCGTTTTATTTGGCCGCTTCAGGTCTGAAAGTTTATCATGTCAGCCTAGAAATGAATCATAAGGATTCTATCTTGAGGTGGGCTAAACGAGTTACAGGAGCTACCACAGAACCAGGCATAAAGATTTTACCAGTCTTTGACTGTTTAAAAAACCAAGCTGGGGTCTGTGAGATGATTAACTGCCCCGATCAACCCCCTCTGCTCGATTCTAAGGGCCGCAAACCAGAATATGATGTAGACCACCCCCACCGAATTTGCACGCACTGTAGGACCGATAACAACCTTTACACAGACTTTGACCCAGCCATTTGGTTTACCCCTGTAGACAAGGCGTATGTAGGATCAAATTTTAACCTTCAGCTACTAGAAACCTTTGATAAATTTTATGGTCATAACATCAGGTCAGTTTCGTATCCTAAGTTCTCTGTTTCGTTCAAAGACATCATTCGAGACATGGACACCTATACACAAGATACAGGCTTTATTCCACAAGTTTTAATCATAGATTATCTTGATGTAACAAGGTTGCCAAAGTCGTTGAACACCAGAGATTCTTATGATGAAGTTTGGAAACATGCTGCTGGTATTTCTGGTGAAAGAAACATGGTGGTTATCAATGTTTCTCAAACGAACAGAGGCGGTATTGTTAAAAAGTCAATGGATGAAACTGACACGTCAGAAGATATTCGTAAAATGGCGCATGTTGATGTGTGGGCTGCTTTGAATCAACTTCCTAAAGAAAAAAGAGATAAGTCTGCTAGAATAGGTTTAGTTGCACATAGGCACAATGAATTTGACAAATCTGTTCAGGCATTAATTTTACAAGATATTGAGATAGGTCAGTTTGTTTTAGATAGCGAACTTGTAAGGGTGGGCGATGACGATGAGTGAGGAATTTCTGAAAAGATTTGTGTGCGACAAGTGTGTTAGCAAGTGTGGCATTACACCTAAAGAACCTGTGGGGCTCCCTATTAATAATTAATAAAAACATACCAAAGGGGAAACATCATGAGCACTACTAGTTTACCTTGCGCTAGCAAGCTGGTTAACACCTTAAGAAAAGAGATGATCAATAGGAGAACAAATGAACATTGATGAATTGACCATTGGGAAAGCAAAGGAAGTAGCCGCTCTCGTTGGTGGGGGGCAAAGCCACAAGAAAGAAACCCTTACAGGCGGGATGATTGGCAAAAAGGTAATTATTCGCACCTATTCCGCGGGGGTGTGGTTTGGAACACTTGCTGAAAAGTCCGGAAAAGAGGTTATTTTGACTGATGCCAGACGCATGTGGAGATGGTGGGCGGCTGAATCAATTAGCCTTTCTGGTTGCGCCTTGTATGGTATTAAACAGGAAGAAAGTAAAATAGTCGCCCCTGTATCAAAGGTGTGGCTAGAGGCCATTGAAATTATCCCATGTACTAATGTCGCTATACAAAGCATTGGTGGGGCACCACATGTCAAAGCTGAATAATTGCTTAACAGTCTCCGACAACGGCTTTGGCAACGGCTCCGGCTTTGGCGACGGCAACGGCTTTGGCGACGGCTACGGCTACGGCTCCGGCAACGGCTCCGGCAACGGCTCCGGCAACGGCAACGGCAACGGCAACGGCTCCGGCTTTGGCAACGGCA